>Ga0209589_1001196_pt1 | contig 41809 bp, 21 predicted proteins | sample CowpeawhiteBW_FD_187525 | JGI IMG/M metagenome (GOLD analysis project Ga0209589, IMG submission 187525) | Root nodule microbial communities of legume samples collected from California USA - Cow pea white BW (SPAdes) (version 2) | ecosystem: Host-associated > Plants > Roots > Nodule | place: USA...
AAGTCTTGGCAGCACGATAGCTAGTACTGTTGTCCCGAGAACAGCTAAAGAGCTGGAAAACAGTGGAGGAACAGAACCAAGGGAAATTTGTTACGAAGACCTGACTGGACTTAATGCCAAGGAAAAATACATACAAGCTAGGAGGCACTTACGCGGAGTAGGAACTAGTCTGAGCTAGCTCGAAAGGGACCTTAGCCAAACCCTAGCAGAGCGGTCTGTGAGGGGTAAGAAGAGTGACGGCTGCTGGATTTTTCTGCAAGAGTGCAAAATGAGGGTTAGGGCATCCTGAAAGGGGTTTTATCAATTGGGCCAATCCTAGGCCCAAACACAAGAGGGCAGAAAATTAGTAAGCCAAAATTAATGGGCCTTACATAAGTTATGTTCAGGTTTTCGTAATTTTTTTTAATTAAAAAGTAATTTCACAACTCATTTAAAATTTGTTTTATGTCTATCATGGCGGCCTATTTAAGCAAACTTAATAACAATATTTAAGCAAATTTGTTTTATCAGTAAAATTTTTATCACATATACAAGTCGTATATTTATCTTTTAAATTACCAAAAATGTTATTTCAAATAAAACAAATCAAGCTTATAAGATTATTGAAAGAAAAATATATATTTGTTTAAGGATTTATTATAAAATATACTTTAAACAAGTGATATGATAATGATATTAACAAATATCAATCATGCAATTATGCAATTATATACGCTCAACACAAATATCACGTAATAATATAAAAATGGTAATTATTAATTGGTTTATTAGATCGGATAATACTCAATCGTGCAAAGTAATCTATAAACACTATTATGATCTTAACTGATAGGATGGTATAAAAAAAATTGATTACATTAGCTTAAATTCTTTTCCCAGCAAAGTCATCTTTGTACCTACCCTATTTCTAAACAATTTATTTTTGTTAGGCAGAGTTTAAAAAAAATTTAATGAACAAATAATACTCTGTCAACACACGTTATCGTTTTTTTTTTTTTTTCTTTTTCTCTTTTCAAACTCTCCTCTTCACAAATAAAATTCAAGAAAAAGCCAAACTTGGAATTGAAAAACACAATCATGTTAAAGTAAAAAGGAAAGGGTTATCATCATTATAGTTCCATCCCAACATGTCATTTCAAAACCCACAGAAAAAGAAGAAACTCAAGAAAATGAGGATATAATCTGTTATGCCCAGCTTGGAATTAGGATAATAAATGAATAAAACAAAATATAACTAAAGTGGAAAAAATCAACTAAGAGGGGTAAAGGGGGCAAAGGACTAAAGGAGAACTTGCCATTTTTGAAAAAGAAAGGTTTATGGTAAACCTAGTGAAGCTAAAGGCAACCAATAACATGAGTTCCTAATTTGTTTTCTACTTCATGTTCCTACACTTTCATTAATCACTTTTTTTTTTAATATTTGAGTCCCTAATTTTATTTTAATTTATGAATATATTCTTTGTTATATAGAATGGGAGTATTCCGTTCTATTTTGGGTATAAGAATCAAGCACCTATCTCCAACACTTAAATTACTCTTTAATCCTTTTGTCTGATGTTCTCGTCAACTAGCTTGTTCAACTCTTTCTTCTGTCCAATGTTCTTTTCTCCTCCTACTCGGTTAATCGGACGATCGGGGTACCTGTCTAAAAGGCTCTAATGCTTAAGTCAGTTTCAAGTCCGATCGAGATGTAGCAATAAATGCTGTAATAAATGTGAGTTAAAGGTTCTTACCAACTTACCTTTGGCCTCTATTTATAGTTTTTGGTATGGGCCCGTGATTAGGGTTTCTAATCATGGTCCAATTGCTTTTTAAACTTGATTACTAACTTGTATTATCTTAATTCACTTTTTCCACTGATCTAGGTTTTGGTGTAGCCGCCTGACCGAAGGGTCGTGCATCTTGTCGGCTGACCTCATAAATGAGGATGTCTCCACAAAGGTGGAGACAAAGTTCAATTGGAAATAAACGTAAAGGGTATTTGGTTGCAAGCCCCCTTAAAGCACACCAGAGAGATTGCAACATCAATGTCTCAAGGGAAGGTCTACCTGTAGTGGGCGGCCTACGACCGCTTGTCCTTGGTTCACCTGACCGATGGTCTGACGGTGGGCCCCACAGTACAACAAGAAACAAACTTACCATACAATTCCTCACATAAACGAGGAGATTTATAGGTCTCGAGGAGTTTTCAAGTTGAAAGTTTTTCGGGCAGCCGATTTAGCGTGTCCAGAGCTGAGAGTTCATCCGGAGACATCCGAACAAGACCGATAAGTAACCTTGGTAGGACGCCAAGTCCAAAATAAGGGGAACTTCGCCTTGGTCTGCCTGACCGATGGTCCGGTGGTGGGCCATACTATACACGTTCAAACTTTTATTTTTCAAAAACAAGCAAAGAATAATGAATATAGTTTTACTTAGGTAATACTCCAATTATGAGGAAATTAAGCATTTCACATTAAGTAGATTGAAGTGGAACAACATTGATGTTAGATAAAAGTTCGACGGATCCCAAATTTAGTTTTGATTATGTGCTTAAGTATAAATTAATCATGATTTTATTAACGTTAAATCTTGACAAGCGTAAGTACTTTGATTGACCGAATATATCACTACAAGAAAAACCTTAAATAAAGACCAAATTTAGTGATAAAAAATAATTAGTTATTATAGTGACTAACTTATATACTAATTTATAAACTACAAATTATTGGTAACTAAACTAATTTCAACAAATTATAATTGGTCTCTAAATTGATTACTAAAATAGTTTTTATTATGAATTGGTCAATAACATTAGCTACCTAGGTTTTGACTACTACATGAATTAGTCATTAAATTAGTTATTTAGAGACCAATCTAGAAACAAATTCCTTTCGTAACCAAAACCTAGGTACCTAATGTTGGTGATCAATTTAGAGACCAATTCATAATAAAAACTATTTTAGTTACCGATTTAGAGACCAATTATAATTTTTTGAAACTATTTTAGTTACCAATAATTCGTAGTTTATAAATTAGTATCTAAATTTGTCACTATAGTGACTAATTATATTTGGTCACTAAATTTGGTCATTATTTAACATTTTTCTTGTAGTGTATACACTAGAATGTTGGTGTTATAATTCGTCTAATAAGAAAAATGTTTGGACAAACAATGTTGTTACGTAGTCTGGAGCATTCATAATACATGTTAATACATATAAATGTTTACTCCATGTTTGTAGGGAATGTTCGTTTCTGTGTGTCTTATAAAAGAATTCTGTAATTAAAGGTCTACATCAAACATCTTTGTATGCAAACAACTTTTTTGAAAAGGAAGAGTATTAAACTTGTGAAAATAATCAATTGCATCAGGACTAAGCTTTATGTGAGTTTATGAAGAAGTTACTAAACCTATATTTGATAAGTCATGTCATTTATCAAAGAGTTGCGTAAAGAAGATATACACATTTAACACTACATGAAGAAAATTTAATGTATCTTCAAGCTTGGACATATATAAATGAAGAAGAACTTTGCATAACCTTACAATAACTCCAAAAGGATTTGCAATAGTTATTCTCTTCTTATAACATCTATATATAGAAGACTTCTTTGAAGAAGAAAGGCTAACAAAACTCATACAATGAGAATATTGGATTTATTTAACATGAAAAGGTAATAACTACCATTTTTTTTTTAAATTTGACAAGATCTTCTTAAACACTTTTATATATCTGCAACATCTAAATATATCTTGAAGATATTAGATTTATTTAAAAGATAAATGGAGAAGATTACATTAATAGAAACAAGAATATTACAACAATAGAAAAAGCAGAAAAAGGCTTAGTCTAATTCCTGTATAAAGAAACTTACCTTGTGTTTGGGTGAGGTAATTTAACAATTCTAAGAAATTAAAATGTATAGCATTTGAAATTATTGCAATTGAATTCCCATCATTTTCTAAATAACTTGTTTGGATAGGGTAATTGGAATAAAATACATTTGAATTTCTTGTTTGGATAAGACAATTAAATTTCTTATAAGATAAAATTTTATTTTAACAATATTTATTTTAATGTATAAAATTTTTAAATTAAATTTAAAAAATATTAATGAACTTAAAATATTTAAATAATATTTAATAATTCAATTTAAAAATATTAGTCAACTTTCTAATATTAATTAATATTAAAAATTCTGGATCAACAATAATAAAATTTTATATTAATATCGATTCACTCTATCAAAGAAATATATTATTAATTACTAATTACTTCATTTATAAACAATAAAATAATTAAGTATAAAAAACACAAGCAAATATATAATGTAAAAACACAATATCATTAATGTGATATAATTAACCCATAAATATAACATAAATCCATAAATTGATATCACAATTAACCAAACTCATTATCCAAAGTTATGATCTCAAACATTTTACCATTAAAAAGGAAAACTAAATAACATGTTAAAACAAGTGTTTTCTTATTTAATATGTTTGTTTTATAATTTTTCCACATCCAACTAGCAAGTCTTTCAACACCATCTTTAGTTCTCTTCAACATCTTGTTTTAGTCCTCTTCAACATTTGCTTGACCTACAAAAGTGCAACAAAATTTATCAATCATAGTGTTGTACAATTAATGCGAATATGAAGCAGACTTAACCAAATACCATGAAATTAATCAATCACAAGAAAATACATATTACACACCATGATTTAAGTTGTAGAAATATGTATTAAAACATAATCTTCCTTCTGCTCAATTGGAAGGGCTTTCACAATAGCTAATTGTTTTGGCATGTCAGCTAACCATTTAACAGCTTTAGCCCATTGTTCCTTAATAAGATTTGGCAGTAAACACACCTCATCTAGCACTTCTTTGATTTCATTTTCATCAACCTTTTCACCATATACATGTGTCAATCGCTTAAAAGACTCGGCCATATCTTTCATTGAAGCAGCCATTAACTCTTTTTCATTAATCTTTCTCCTTTGAGATTGTGTACTAGTAGAACTTGAAGTAAATTGTGCTTTTCTTTTTAAGTTAGAGTTTGGTTCCTCCAAATCTATAGTAGCATTCAAGTCCTCCAAACCCACAAAATTTACTTCATTTACCTCTTTACTCATGACTTCATCAGCATCCGTAGTAGTTTCAGCTCCATGACCAATAGCTCTATCTTTAGCACATAAATCCACTATATCATCCCAATTTGGAATTGCTTTGAATCGAAAATGTCTAGCCTCCTTATGCGACTTGAAAATAAAAAGGAAGAAGTCAATAATAACATAACTAAAATTCCATACAAATTCATTCCATACATTTTCATTCCAAATGTAAAAGAGTACTTACATTGACATATTCATTCCATACATTTTCATCACCAACTGTAATCATGTGTTTGGTTCCATCCCAATCAAATCCACTATGACCAAGGATGTCACTAACAACTCCATACCATGATTTCCAAAGTTTAATTCGATTTTTAACATTCTCCCAAGTGACTTGGACTTTGAAGTTGTTGGATAACACTACAACTGCAACATTATATGCAACCCTTTTCCAAGCTTCGTCACTCTTATTGCCCATGTTTCTTTGATCTCTTAATACTTCAGCTAACACACATTCCATCTCCAAATTCTGAGAAAAATAACTTCTTGTTTCATCATTGCTTATTTCTGTCATATTATTTTTTACCCTTCATATTTTCTTAACCTACACATAACAAATAACTTGTAGAAGTGGTTTTAAAAGATAAACAAGAAATTTACATAACTTATTAATTCAAGCAGAATTCTCAATTTACTGTGATGATCATATAAACAATAATTTTCACCTGCTAAATCTAACACCAATAATGTACAATTACTTATCAATGCTCAAATGTACATATACTTAGATTAATATCGCATGTCACATGTGTAACAATTTCATGTACTAAAATAATAATGTTGCACCACCAATTCACGTGCGGTCCACAAAAAGAAAACACAATCAATAAAAGAAATAACCAGAGTCTTATTGGAAATGTCTTAGAAACTTCCTCTTAGCATAATAATGTGTAGGAAAAGCAAAATGAACTGAATCGATCAAGAGCACTTTATCCCTTTGAATATCAGCACTTTAAAATGCAATTTTTCTTGTCAACAGGTTGTGTATATGGACTACTTTAACTTGGTTGTTTTCTTATTTTTCTTTCCAGTATTCTAGAATATATATATATATATATATATATATATATATAAAGAACCTTTTAGGGGAATAACTAGGTAATAGTAATTCAATCCATGAATTATACATGTGCCTATCCTATAGGTCACGGTGCCGGTTCAATATTATAAATTGTTAGGTTTTAAGGAGGGGTATCACTGGAGAGATACCAATGAGACCTGAGCCTAACCACATAAGAATTGACACCACTCTCAACCTAAAACCTTAAGGCAATGGGTTTATGGGTCTTTATTCTTATATAGTGCTCTACTTTCTCATTTCTATCCAATGTGGGACTTAGACTCACACTTGGATTCCTAACAATCTCTTCCTTAAGGGTGAGTCCCTTCAACCACATTGGTACACTCCCCCTCTAGTGGAAGCATTCCCAACCACGAGTACTCCTTTTCTACCCTATTTTGTACCACTGTTCTTCTTAACGGAACACGCTTACCTGGAACCCTTACCAGGAATACTTTCGATACTAGGACCATATTGCACTCATCTGAGCCGGTTTTAACCATCGGCTCTGATACCACTTGTTAGGTCTTTAAGGAGGGGTATCATTGGGGAGATACAACACCAATGAGACATGAGCCCAACCACATAAGAATTGACACCACTCTCAACCCAAAACCTTAAGACAATAGGTTTATGGGTCTTTATTCTTATATAGTGCTCTACTTTCTCATTTTTATCCAATGTGAGACTTAGACCCACACTTGGATTCCTAACATAAATGACCTATAATTACTGTGATTTTTCAGTTTCAATCCATTATTTGAATATTATAAAAATTATCATTCTAAATATAATATTATATGTACTTTTTTTTATTTCTATATACATGCATGACATTGCTATTAGTCAAAACTCTTCCCACCACAAACCCCGTAGGGTTCACGAAGCTTCAAAGGATCCAGTTCAGCAATTGCATTTACAGTTTTTCTGTAAATTTATATTTTATCTTCATAATAACCATATCCTTCAAATTATAATATTTCTAACCATGTCTAATGAATTGCTTATTTTTATTATGTAATCGTCGTTAACCTAAGAAAAAACTAGACAGAAGCAATATTTGAATTTTTTAAATGAAAAAAGCTTATTAAAATGATTGTACAAGCATTAAATTCACAGTTCTGCATACCAATTATTGAAAATTGATATTATGGTTTTCCCAAGTCACATATCAATCATAATAATGTTATATAAACCACGAAAATTATTATAATCAAAAGATCATATTAGCATAACATCTATGTAATTCAAAGTAAGAATCATATCCTGAAATTAACAAATTGTTCTCAAAAATTCCAGTCTCAATCTCAAATAAAGAAATGGTGTTTATAGTAATTACCTAATGAAATAAGCCAACTAATGACATGAAAGGTGACTTCATCTTTGATAACTAGCAAACATATTCATTGTTAATGTGTCTCGAAATCTTGTCCATTCTTCGGTGACTTGAATAGTTGCAACTTCATCTGTGATATTGTTTTGAACTATTTCCCTTGATTGTGTTAACTCTTCATCTACATTAGCTAAAAGCTCTAGGTCTTGAACTTCTAAAACTTTATCAGTTAGTCCCTCATTTATGATGAAGTTGTGTAACACAAAACAAGCATTGATAATTATTTGTGTCTTTATATCAAAAAATGAAGGAGTTCTTAATATGCTCCATCATTTTTTTCAATATCCCAAATGACCTTTCTATTGTATTTCGTGCACTTGCATGACTAAGATTAAACAACTCCTTGTAAGTTTGAGGGGTGTTCCCAATCCACTCATTGAGATGATATCTAGTCCCTCGATACGGTGCTAAAAATCCAGGACCATTAGTGTATCCGCATCCACAAGAAAGTACTTACCTACAACAATTTAAAGTAAAAATCATAGGCTTCAATTAAAATTAAATTAAATATTATTTTTAAAAGATATTACCAGTTGGGATTTTAAGTTTATTTTGACGATGTAAAGCATCTCGTAATACTCGAGAATCTCCTGCAGAACCTTCCCACCCAGGTAACACATAAATAAACCTTAAATCTGGACCGCAAACTGCCAACACATTTGTAGAGACATCACCCTTTCTATTACAATATTTAGGCCTATCTTCTAGAGAAACTGTTATCGAAATATGAGTTCCATCAAGTGCTCCAACACATTTCTACAAGCAACATACATTTATTAATATATAATGTTTATACAAATGTGTAAAGTTAATTAATCTAGTATAATTATCAATAAACATACATCAAACCATCTCCATCTACTTGCATCAAGATCTTCCAGGTTATAAGTATGAAACTTCAAATAATCCTTGCTCACTTTCATTATCGCTCTTAAGACATTATTGAATTGTCTACTTATTGTTTCTTTTGATCTATAGTAACTAAATTGTATCACCCTATACTTAAGAATGTGAGTCAGGATATGTAAAAAGATTGTCATTGCCTCAGTTATTGGAACATTTTTCGTTCTTACCAATCCACCTCTCTCTTGTAAAATTTTACAAAGTTTGAGAAATGCATTTTTACTAACTCTTAGTTGTTCAATACAATCTTTTTCTGTCCCTCTATAAAGACGATTAAGGAAATTACGTCATTCCAATTCCCAATTACGAGCAGGTTCCTTATCTAAGTAATTATTGTGATACCATACTACTACACTCATAAACATATAAACGACATAAGCAACAACAATCACAATGATTTTCTTAAATTCCTCCCTTTTACGTCTCCTTGAAATAATTGCACCATCATTTATACTAGTATCCATTTCTTAACAATATGTTGGCACTGAAAGAGTAAAAAGAAACAACAATTAGTTAAGTATGTACTCATGGAACTCGACTCACGAGATTAACCACGAGATAACAACAAAATTCAATCAATCATAATCTAGACGCTGGGTTGAATGAATGTAGATGGGAACATTTTAAGAAATACTAATTAAACAACAAAATCCATATTGAATATAGTATGTAAAAGTTGTGTGTGTGTGTTATGTGAATTTTGTATCTATCTATTATCATCAGTTTATGATTACATATAGTATTATGTGTACAACTGAAATTAAACTAGATTTTGGCTTTTATTTTAGTTTTTTTTAGAAAAGATTCACTTGGTTGAGAATTCAGTCTAATTGTGAATTTTTCATATGGGTTTACAGTTGATGCCCTTGTTTCCACTAGTCTTTCTAAGCTTGGATACACATATGTCAACATAGGTACATGGAAACACCTATTTTTTTTCAAGTTTCTTCTTCGTATTAATTAATTAACATTGTGCTTATTTACTTTGCAAAATGTCATAAGCACAAGTAGTTAAACTTAATCCACAATTTTCTATTATTGCAGATGATTGTTGGGCTGAATTAAATTGGGATGCTCATGAAAAGTTGTTATGGTTTTTATACCTGAAAGTTCTCACATTCAATTAACTTTTATTTTTGGAACATTTTTTACATAGGCTATTGTTGTTTGTTGTATTGTTGTAGGGTAATCTGGTAGCAAAAAAGTCAACATTTCCTTCTGGAATCAAAAGTTTACCAGGACAACTTGAGCCTGGTTTCCACTATATTCAAAAGTTTTACAAATCACACACCACGATTACACTTTTGAACACCAAAACTCACAAATTTTTTGACTCACAAAAATCTAGACACACACCCTGCAAGAATCACACTTACAAACCTGAAATCACATCAGGCAAACCAACCAGAGGCACAAGAACATCCAAACCTGCTGGTGGTTGTCCCTAGCCAACCATACATGTGTTCTTCAAGCTACTCACAAGCCAAAATGCGTCCAAGATCAACTAAGATCTTCAAAACACGAGTTGCAACTGTGTTTTGCATAGAGAGAGCTTTCTAGAGAAGAATGACAAAGTTTCATGCACAAAAACTCATATTCGCACCTCTACTCGCGAAAACACAACTTATATAGTCTGGTTTAAGTGAAAATAGTCGATTGAATTTTCTGTATAGTCAGCTGATTTCACTTGACTTAAGTGAAATCAGTCGATTGAAAATTAATTCAACTGACTGAATGCATTCATACCAAAAACTATATACATCAAGCCTTTTAACATGTTAAAACCCATTTTTAACAAATTAAAAGAGACATACAAGGCACATAAGACATATAGCCTACCAACATGATATAATACTAAACCATTACATTTAACATGTTATTTTCATATTTAACACACTAAAACATGATCTTCAAGTAGATCTTCATCAATCTTCATCAAACACCTATGATCTTCATGCACATGACTTTATAAATTCTTTGCTTCAAGCTTGCTTGTGCCAACAATTAGTATGTCTTGGATTCAGAGCTCATTTTTATGGTTAGTATAACAATTTAGAAAATGCTATGTAATTAGCTCTCCAATTGGTTTTAGTAGCTTAGCTTAGAAACCTAGGTGATTTACTACTTTAATAAATTTGCTATGTATTTTAGCACTAGTTTATTACTGTGTCTAATCAGTTTTATTCTTCTTTTCACATATTATATTCCAACACTTGATTATTTAGGTTGATCTTTGATTTTGGGTATGATTAGTAGATGATTTTTGAATGTTAATGTGTATATTTGTTATACTTTGACATATAGTTATCTATATTTAACATGTTAATTAGATGGGTGTTATATTTATTTTTGTACAACTAAATATAGATAAATGAATACAATAAATGTAAATAATTACGGTTGAAAAACTATATATATGAATGCATAAATGATAAATGAGTAAAAAATAAAAATATTAATAATTTAAAGTTCTATGGTACTTTATAGAGGTTTTTGAAACCTATCATAATTTATGAAAGTTTTAAAAGTAATTATTTTATGGAGGTTTTGAAACCCGTGGTATTTTACGAAGGTTTCAAAATCCACGGTAGTTAACTAGGGTTTTAAACCCACAGAACTTAATAGAGGTTTTAAAACCTCAGATAAATACAAGAGGATAATAATCATCAACTATTGATTGGCGTTTCCTTGGATTCGTAAAAACTCCGTGAACACATTCCCTAAGGATGGTTTAGTGCGGGAAATCGAAACTCAACTTAGCGGAGGTTTTAACCCTAGGTAATATAAAAACAAACCTCCATAAATTTTTTTCTTGTAGTGATTTATGCTTGGTTGTTGATTTTAAATTCGTTTTCTACTTTGGTTGTTTTTTACTATTTTGAAAGTTATGAAAAGTTAGAAACACATTCGTTATGCTACAAAAATTTTGTGAGTAAAAGTCTTAAGAATTGTATAGAAAGATAATACGAAAGGACAATTATAAATGAAAGTACATAAATTAAGAATAAAAAGGTATATATGGATAGTACAAAGAAACATTGGGTATAGAGTCCAGAGAAAGGTTAGGTAGACTTAAGAGAATGGAGGGTGGTGATATAGATACCCTAGACTGACATACAAGATTAACAGGGTATTCAAAAATTCACAAGCTTCGCAATCTATTCTCTTATGTCCTCTTGACTAAACTATTGAGACCAGGAAGGTAGTGTAGTGCACACACTGTATCTGTAGGAGCGTATAACGTATTGGCATTATACATATAGGCATAAGACCATTATGATTCAGAAAAGTCTAATGATAGTGTTTAGGCCCGAAGTATATAAATAAAGATAATGAGATAATATACAGATGAGTTAAAACTTGGAATTTTACGAATATGATTATTAAAAGATTGATAATAGTGATTTTGAGATTTTGGATTCAAAACATACAATGATGATTATCTTATTGACTAACTTGATTTTGATACTTTTGGCATAGTTAGTTATGCATGAGTGGTTAAAAGACAAATTTATCAACAAATTGAGAAGTATGCTAAATACAATAATTAAGGGAAGAGGGAAGTTATATTTTAAGAAGGGGATTGAGTTTGGCTTCATCTGAGTAAAGATAGGTTTCCTAAGAAAAGGAAGTCAAAACTTAGCCCCCAAGGAGATGCTCCCTTTAAATTTAGACCCTAAGGAGATGCTCCCTTTAAAGTGCTTAAGAGAGTCAACAATAATGCTTATAGGCTAAAGTTGCATGAGGAATATGAAACTAATGCCACCTTTAATATTACTGACTTAATTTCTTTTGCAGGTGGAACTGATGATAGCAGGTACTTCAGATTTGAGGTCAAGTCCTTCTCAAGAGGGAGGGGATGATGAGATACCTTTAGCCAAGGGAGCAACACCCATAGCTATGGCTAGGAGGATATAAGAAGATTGGGCCTCTTCTGAGCATGATAGGCCTAAGTTGAAGTTCATCTGGACTAAGGAGGATGTGAAGATCTAGGCTACAACTCTGTAATTGTAAATATTATATTATGATTTAATTTTGGGCCTTGAAGGGTTTGTGGGTCTTAGAAGCATTTTGGACCAAGAAGATTTGGGCTTCATGTTAGGCCTTGGAGTGATGCGCATAACACTTAAGGTTTTTACTCGAATTTGAGCCAGGCTTAGACACCAAGCTACTTCTTTAGGTGCATTAAGGCAAGGAGCATGTGATTTGCTTAGGTGGTAAATCACACCTTGTGCATGCACTCTTTTGACTCCAAAATTCAAGTTTTCTATATCATTTTTCCCTCCATTTTCTAGAGACCTTGCGCTCATTTTCTACTATAAATAGAGGGTCTTAGGTCATGTAAACTAAATCATGAATTTAGTAGAGTTATGTTGTTGAAATGCTTTCACATTACTCTCTCTTTGTAAATCAACTTAGGCTAGAGTTCCCCTTAGTGGCTTCCTCTATCCTCATTCCTTGAATGTTGGCCTAACCTAACTTGAGAGCTTCTTCCTTTCACCATCACCAAACATCTTCACCATCATTCTACCTTGCTTTTGCACTTCATCTCATGTCATGGATTCCTTCATCATTTTCTCATGAATTCCAAGCTTAAACATGGACTAATCAACTAAATTCACAGAAAAATATTTTAACAATGTGATTGTCCATTTAAAATTGAGTCTGTCTGCCTTAATCAAACAACGATCTTGCAAAAAGTGAAAAAAAAATTAAATACACAATTCAGCTTTGCCTTCTTTTGTATTATATTTATGTTTCATAATACCTTATATTTCAGAATAACTTATCACAAATAGAGCTCAAGATCTTGAAAAGGTGCAAGCCTGAGATTCAAGCACAAAATGCATGATTAGATGACCTAGCCATAGACATTTGAGATAGAAGAATTTACATGAAGTACTAGATGACTTTGTCTAGAACTAACGTCTAAACCATTAAATGAAGCCTTATTGTCAAAAAAGATTTCTTTAATGAAATCATGTCTTAGAAGATGAATATACAAAATGCTTGAAGAATGCAAGTTGTAGTAACCCTATATGAAGAAAGTGTTAAAAAAAAGAATACACAAGATCCAAGTATAGACTAGACACATAAAACATCAGTAGACGTGTGAAGTGCTACATTTTGCAATGATCATCTTTTTTTGTTTCTTTTCATTTTGCAATGATCACCTTTTTTATGTGAATAGAGGAAGATATCAGTGTAGGAGCACCACTAGAGGACGAAGAATTAGCTGTATAAAGAAAATAGTATATTCATGGTTATATAGTTTTGAAATACATATTATTAGGGCAATAGTTTGGCATGTATATCATATATTATATATTATTATAGTTATATTTTTTGGGATGACTATATATTATAAGTTATTTGCTTTTAAATATTAATAATGAAATGTCTTATTTTAGTAACATTGTGTTATTAAAAATAGGGTTAAATATGTTTTTGGTCCCTTAACTTTCAATGAATTTTGGAATTAGTCCATTTCAAAAATTTTGACCAATTTAGTCCTTCATCTTTTAAAATACATGAATTTAGTCCTTTTAATAAAATTTTGTTAGGTTTATTTAATGTTTCGTACGCATTTCAAGATTGTATTTTTAGTTATTTATATTGTTTGATACATATTTGCTTTAATTTTAAGTCAAATACTATTATGAAATACGTTTGAAATATCAAATAAACTTAACAAAATTTGATTAAAAGGATTAAATCACTACAAAAAAAAATTGTATTTAACGGGAGTTATTAAACGAAGGTTAATATAACCTTAGCAATGGATTAATTTAACTGAGGTTTTTAAAATCTCCGATAAATTCTAAAGGTTTAGTGTTAAACCTTTATAAAATAGTGTAGGTTTTCAAAACCTCCGTTAAATTACAAAGGTTTAATTTTAAATCTTTAAAAAATAGTATAGGTTTTTAAAAACCTTCCTTAAATTACAAAGATCTTCTTCACTCGTCGACCACTACTTCTACTCTCGCCAAAGAGATCAAGATCTTCACCACAACGGCAACACCACTCACCGCCAGTCTCCCTCACTACTACATTCATGTGTTTCCGTGTTTTGTCTCTCTGGTAAGTGGTGCTTCTCACTTCATTGTCTCATTCTAGGTTTTTTTTCCCTCCATTTGTGATGCCTACTTTGTTCGCGGTTGTCAATTCTTGTATGATCACAGGTAGTATATTTCATTCTCTCACCTATGTAATTTAGGGTTAAGTTTTGTTGTTAATTTCTTTGAATTTTGGAATAATACGAGAAAGGAAAGGTGAAATTTGCCTTCGTTGATGAAACAAAGGTGTATTATTTAGTTCACATGAGGAGGTAGAGGTAGAAGAAGAGGAAGAGGAGAAGGAAGACGAGGAAGAAGAGATTGAAGAAGTGGATGAAGAGGATGCAATGCAAAACCATAGTAGTGATGAAGCAAAGGTGGAAGATGAGGACGAGAAGAAAAAACATGCTGAACTCCTTGCTCTTCCTCCTCATGGATCTAAAGTATACATTGGTGGCATTCCTCATGATGTCTCAAATGAGGATTTGAAATCTTTTTGCAAGAGAATTGGGGAAGTTGCAGAGGTAAGTATGTGCCATTGTTGCTGTATTGTGCTCATGTTTATAGATAACGTCATTCCCTAACTTGAATTTTGAGGAAAATAGGTTCGAGTAATGAAGGGAAAGCATTCCTGTGAAAACAAGGGATTCGGTTTTGTAAGATTTAGAAGTGTGGACTTGGCTTCTAAAGCCATCGAAGAGCTGAATAATACCGAATTTAAGGTAAGATGTTAATCTTAGACATTAAGCATTCATAACTGATATTCCTTGTAAGTTCATTGCTTTGTTATTACTACTCTAGTATTATAAACATTGCAGATGCTTTATGCAGAAATTCTTAGCCACAATGCTTTATGCAGATTCTTTGTTGTTCCTAACTGTGTTAATGATCAATTCTTTAAGGGTAAAAAAATAAAATGTTCTACATCTCAAGCCAAACACCGTCTTTTTATTGGCAATGTTCCTAGAAGCTGGGGTGTGGAAGATCTGAGGAAGATTGTTTCTGAGGTTGGACCTGGAGTTATTGGTGTGGAACTAGTCAAGGTATAGAATAGAAATTTTTCTGATAGATTATTGAGTTGAAAGTGGAAGAAATGATTGTGTTATTTTCTGACATTTCTTTTTATGGAGTTAACTTTCTCAAGATGCTATTTTTCAGTTGTAATGTTTTCTTTGTCTATTTTCAGGCTGTCTACAAAGAAGACATGCTTCGCAGGGACATTGAGGATCTTCAAAAACGTTATCAGGTGCTCTCACTCTTTTTTTGCTTGTATTTGTTACAAATAAGTTTTAGCCACTTTATTTGTGTTTTTGGTAGTTTTTGTAGTTTGGTTGGATTTCTCTAGGCAAGTGAAAGACGGTGTGAGGAACTGATTACGCAAGTTCCTGAATCCACAAGGCCACTTTTAATGCAAATTGAAGCCATGCAGGTTAATACACATGATTCAGAATTATTCTACTATTTTTTATAGGCTTTGTTCCACGAGATTTGTACTATACTAGAATTCACTTTATAACAGGAAACAAATGCCAAAAGAGCTTAAGCTTGGGCAGCTGTTGAAAGAACTCTCAATTCTCGACTTTAGGTCAGTAAAATACTTTTTTAATTTAATTTTAGAAACTTTCCCTCTAGATATTATTGTGTTTCCTCCATCTTTTCCTATCCCACAAGAAGTTGAGGCTAAAGCTGCAACTGCAGAGGAAAGAGAGCGATCTGTGAATGAACGCTTATCTCAGACCTTGTCTCGAATTAATGTCCTTGAAGCTCAAGTTTTGTAATTTCTCCAGTGAAATCGCATGTTTAATGGCAATTTCTTTTATATGTGACTTTTTGCTTTAACAATGAATTACAGATTTCCTGTTTAAGAGCATAACAGACTCAATTAAGTAGGACCCTTGAAAAAGAGAGACAAAGGGCAGCTGAAAGTAGGCAGGAATATCTTGTAGCAAAGGAGGAAGCTGACACTCAAGAAGGTCATGTGAGACAGTTTGAGGAAGAGATCAGAGACATTAGACAGAAATACAAGCTAGAGTTACAGGAGGCACTGATACACAGGGAGCATCTTCAGCAGGTAGAGCTTTTTTATTATGGATTTCAAATATAGCACTGGAAACTTGTTAATGAAGCCTTTTGGTTTCACCTCCAATTAATTTTCTATCATTTCTCATTTTGTGGGTAATGGGATTACCAGCCAAACGAGAGATTTGGTTTCATGCTGCATGATCTTTTTTGTAAAAAATTTACAAAAGAAATTCATCTATAAATAATTTGTCAATTTGATGAGTTTATATCTATTTATGTATAATTTTATTAAATATAGATTAAAAAAATAGAATAAATGTAAATAATTGTGATTGAAAAAAATATATATGAATACATAAATGATAAATGAGTAAAAAAATATAATAATAATAATTTAAAAATCTATGATACTTTACGGAGGTTTTGAAGCCTAGGGTATTTTAGGGGGTTTTGAAACCCATGGTATTTTATGGGAGTTCTGAAACCTATGTTATTTTATGGATATTCTAAAACTCATAGTATTTTATGGAGGTTTCAAAATCCACGATATTTTACGGAGGTTTCAAAATTCATGGTAATTAACCGAGGGTTTTAAACCCACAAAACTTAACTAAGGTTTTAAAACATATGTTAAATATAAGAGGATAAAAAACCTCCGTTATTGATTGGTGCTTCCTGGGGTTCGTAAAAACCCTGGCTAACACATTCTCCAGGGATGGTTTAGCGGGGAAAATCGAAACCCCGAGTAAAGAACTTTGTAGAGGTTTTAACCCTGGGTAATGTAAAAATAAACCTCTGTTAAAAATATTTTTTCTTGTAGTGAATCCACGTATTTCGAAAGATGAAGGAATAGATTGGTCTAAAATTTCGAAATTGACTAATTCTAAAATTCACTAAGAGTTAAAAGAAAAAAAAATATTTAACCTTTAGAAATAATATGCTGGATATTCTAAATTTAGAATTAGCATAAAAAGATAAAGTCTAAAAATAACGTGATTTAAATCTGAGAGAGTTTTAAATAAAATACTCTATGACAAGTTGAGAAAAACGTACTACATAAGATTTTGTGACGGAACCCGAAACATTTTGTATAAACACAGAAAGCAATCTTACTTCCTTACAAATAATTCAACTTACAAATATACACTAATTGAACAACCATTCTTTTCTCACTATTCCTTTCATATCTCCCCAGCCAAACCCTTGTCAACTAATCTGATAAAGGCTGAAGGCTAAAGACAAAGACTACAGATACCAATTTCATACGCCATTGCGACAACTTGGGCCACCACATCATCATCATAATTGTCTTTTTCCTATTCCTTCATCCTACACAGTGTATAATTATTTACTAATTTAGGGTGAAGAAAAAGAAAACTATATTAATTCAAAGTTTTGGCGCGTACATAGCAGCGACCCACTCAGTAATAATTCCAATCAAAAAGCTACTTTGTGGGCAAAAGAAAAGAATGGTTGAAGAAATAAATACGTATTGTTGTTTAGTGGAGTTAATGCCTTATTTAAATTTAAATCTGATGATAAGGAGATTAAATAAGAGAGTAAAAAACAATAGAAAATAAGATGCTAAGAGAAAAATAATAAAAGGTATAGTACATTTATGTATAATTAATACAAAGAATTTATTTTATTTATTAATTTATTATTATTTATTTTATTTGTAATAAAAATACAAAAAAGTTAAACTATTAACTATATATTCTAATATTTTAAAATTGTAATTGATTATTAACGTAGAGATAAATATTAATAAAATATTTACAAATACATACAATATTCCGAATTGAATACAATAAAAAAAGACTATTCGTAATCTAATGAATCCAATCACAAAGATTCCTTTTTTTCTCATAACTATTATTTGGTCTTAAGATGTAATTAATTATATATTATCATGTATCGATAATTCAACTTGGATCACGTATATGTATCTGACATGTATTGTGTCCGATACTTTAGGATACTTTAACGATATTTATCGATGAAGTATCTAATTTATAAAGTAGTAGTACACTATAATAAAATCTTTGAATAATGACCAATTTTAGTGACCAAATTGACAACTAAAACAGTTCCAAAAAATTATAATTGGTCTCTAAATTGATAATTAAAATAGTTTTAATAATAAATTGATTTTTAAATTGGTCACTAACATTAGCTACAAGGTTTTGACTACCAAAATAATTGGTCTCTAATTAGAAAATTTGGATTCACACATTAACAATCATATATTTATTATGTTTGTAAGAATCATTGTACACTCTTCATTATTCATATATCACGTATCGTATTTTATTATTTTAAAAATAAACGTATCAATGTATCGGATACGTGTCGTATCCGATACACGTATCGTATCTGTGCATCATAGATTATAAATATTAAAAGTCATTACATATTTTTTTCGCTTTTGCAACAACTTTAACCATATATCATTTATCATTTTAAAATTATTTTATGTCTTTTTCTTTTTATTTGATCTTGTATTTGAAAGCAAACAAGACAACTGACTTTTAAGATTATATTTTTATCTTGTATTTTCGATAAGAGATTTCAACAATTTCAAGGAATTGAAATATAGGACTAAATATAGGATTAAATATGTTTTTAGTTCTTTTAGAATTGAAAATCTTGAACTAATTTAGTCTCTCAACTCCATAAATGCGTGAATTTAGTCATTTTAACCAAATTTTATTAAGTTTATTTGACGTTTCAAACACATTTCATTATAGTATTTTAGTTTGTTTACATTGTTTGACACATGTTCTCTTAAATGTTAGCTGAGAAACGCATTTGAAATGTCAAATAAACTTAAAAAATGGTTTAAAGGAATAAATCCACGTATTTCTAAAGACAAGGGACTAAATTGGTTCAATGTTTCCAAGATGGACTAATTCAAATTTTCACTAAAATTTGAAGGACCAAAAACATATTTAACCATTGAAATACATAATATTTGAATTACTCACAATTAAATTTTATTCATTTCATAAATAGTTTGTTTGACTTGAGTAATTAACAAATCTTAGAGTTCAATTTTCTTGTTCGGATAAAACAATTTAATTTCTATTTTAAGACAAACTTAACTTTATCCTTAGGTCCGACTTGAGTTAGTTGGACTTTAGATCGAAACGGCTTATCTCGACTTTTGATTGGCTCGACTTCTGAACATTCAACCTGGGTTGACTAGGTCTGACCTTCAGCACAAGCTAACTATCTTCGACCTTTGGTTTGGGCCAACATGGCTCAACCTTCGACCAATGCCGACTAAACTATACTTTTTGCCTAGGCCAACTTGACTAGACTTTTGGTCTGGTCTAACTCAGGTTGAGGCTGACTTAACTCGACCATTGACCTTGGCCGAATCAGTTTGATCTTTGGTCAGAACCGACTCAGCTCAACCTTCGGCCCAAGCCGACTTGGCTTGACTTTCGGCTTGGACCGACTCAACCCGACCATCGACCTTGACCGACTTAGCTTGACCTTCGTATAGGGCTGAATCAACTCGACCTTTGACCATCGCTGACTAAACTCAACTTCGATCAAAGCTGACTCAGCACGACTTTGGCCTAAGCTGACTCAACTTGACCTTTAGTTGGGATCATCTTAGCTCAATCTTCGTCTTGAGATAACTCGACTCGACCTTCATTCGGGGACGACTCAACTTGACTTTGGTCTGGGCAGACTTGACTCAATCTTTGGCCTGACCTTACTTGGCTCGACCATCAACCCATGCCAACTCAACTCAACCTTCGGCCTAGGCCATCTCGGCTCGACATTTGGCCCAGGATCACTCTGCTCGACCTTCATTCAGGGATGACTTGACTCGACCTTCTTTCTAGGCCGACTCAACTTGACTTTGTCCCTGGCTGATTTAGTAACTCATCAAGATTGATTCTTTATTCAGTAATCCAAAAAAATTTACAACTTCAAATTATATCAAATCACACAAATACCATACAAAGATTACTAAAATAGATTTCTTAAAACTTTTTATCAAATAAGAATCAAAGAGAGAAAAATTAAACACATGCACATAGAGTTTTATACTAGTTCACTCAAAACTAAGCTACATCCAGTTAGTCAAGACAACTTGAGCTTGACTTTGCACTATTTCAAAAGATTTCTACGATCCACCAAGATTACACTTTCAAAAAGTACAAAACAATACCAAGACTCTTGAATCCCACAATAATCTCAACAAAGTACAGCAAGACTCCCACTTGCAAACCTGGAATCCCACCAGGCAATGCCCAAAAACATAAGAAATATCAAACCTTGGTGATACCAAGCAAACATGCTCCAAGAAATAAAAGATCATTACACGAACAGCTGCAGATATGTATAGTCCAGAGAGAGAATTTTTCAAAAGTTCACACTAATTTTGCGTCCAAAAATGACAAATGTTTCATCTCTCTCTAAAAAAATATACTTTATATTATGTCTATTAGCATATTTAACATGTTTATTTATTTGTTCAATCTATTGATTTCACTTGACTTAAGTAAAATCATTCGATTGAAAGCTAATTAAAATTATAGAATATGTTAATAATAGAACTATAACAGTTTGTCAATAATATGTTAAATACCTATTTGACATGTTAAAAGACTGCAACCAGACATAAGACACCTATACTATGTCAAATTATTTAAATAAATTATTCTTTTAAAGTAATCGATGTGATGTAATAACTAAAGAACATAACAATCGACACCTAATACAGATGATGAAGCTAACAAATTCATCTATGCTAACACAAAAAACACACCAAATGTCACGTATCAACTCCAACATCAACTTTTCAACAGCAATCAAAGATAAACCATAAGAAATTCTCCTATGTATTCAACAAACCATGAAAATTGAAATAATAAATAACAACTAAACTTCGAAACAAATAATCAAACGAAGCACTTTTTACTAATTTAAGATAAATTGTTCGCCATGATTCGGTTTAGTATTTGGTTAAAATTACATCCGAACTAAATATAATTATATGTAACTTGATTTAAACATTAAAATAATCCAAACCAAATCAAATTTGGAAGGAATTTTACAGTTTTTTCATTATTACTAATATATATATATATATATATATATATATATATATATATATATATATATATTCGGTTTTATATCTTTTTAATATAATGATTTAATGTTATATAATAATGAATAGTTTCATTCTACATTTATTTGTTCTTTTCAACATTTTTATAACATTAAAAAATTTATTTACATATAATAATAGTTTTTTTCTTTTTTAACCACAAATGAAGTAAAATAAAATATAAATGCACAAAAAATGTGTACAACTTTGTAACAAAGGAAAAATAAAAATAAAAAAGAGAGGTGTTTATGTTGCATTTATTTATACATTTTGGCATAAATAATGGGTAATCCCCATTATCTATCTCTCACAAAACCCATGCACACACACTTGTACATATAAATTATATGAAATTCAAAACATAAACATTAAAATCGGTCATATGTATTGTTTCCTTAACATTAGAGATGTCAAAATGGGTTTCAATCCGTGAGTCAACCCGGCTCACCACGGGTTCAAGTCGGGTTGGGTTGAGAAAAATTCAACTTTTCTAAAAGTGGGTTGAACTCAACTCGGCCCACTTAACCCACGGGTTCGAGCCGGGTTGAAGGTGGGTTGACCCACTTAACCCACCAACATTTTTTTTCAATATCTTTTTTAATAATTATTTACTACTTCTAATTATATAGGTTCACAATTTTATATTTTTTAAATATTAGAATGTTGTTCAATAATATTTGAATAGTTTAAATGTTTTATTGAATAGCATGACAAAAAATGTGTAATATTAGTCATGTTTTCTTAGACTATATGGACACTTTCTTGGAAATAATTCATCATATATTGGTGGTGAGCATGATGAAAACATTAGTTCTTGATTTTATTGTGATTGTCATAAAAAAATATTTAAATATTTGAATACTTAAAAATAAATACATAAATAATTTTTTTATGTGGATTGGTGAGTCAACCCACTTAACTCACCAACCTGTGGTGGGTCGGGTCGAGCCGAGTTGCAAAATTTCTGGCTCACCATAAAGTGTGTTGGGTTAGGTTCACTCATTTTTAACCTGGCTCGTGGTGAGCCAACCCGTGTGAGCCGGATTGGCTCACTTTGACATGTCTACTTAACATATTAGTTTTTACTTTGTTTTAACATTTTTCTCTCCCAAGATAATAATGTAACATTCACACTACCAAGGCAACTTTTCCTCCACCTTTAATGTAATCCTTGGAACAATGAAAGGATTTTTTTTATCAACAAGGTGATGGAAACTAAGAACTCCATGAAAAAACACAAAAACAATGGTGTGTCCAGTTCATTACTCACAAAAATGAAAGAAGATACAAGAACAACTTGCCAAAAGAAATAGAAAATGCATTAAGGAAAGTATGGAGAATTTGTCACATTTGAAAGTGAAAGAGGAGGAGTTGCATGATGAAGGATTATCTTGTTTTCTTTTAGAGTTAAGAATATGGTGTAGTTGTTTAAGAAAAATTTTTGAAAATTCCCACTGGACATTAAGATAGCATGTTATCTAGATGTGAATGTTCATTTCTCAAGCTCATGAAAGGAAGAAGAGAGTTGGATTCAAGTTAACACACACCCACGGATTCAACAACACTTAAAGAACAAATGAAAGAAGAAACATTAAAAATGGAAAGCATAGAAGATGAAGCATGGAAGAAGCACGCCACTCATAGGGGGGATCTAAGCCAACCAAGCCTTAGAGATGAGTGATGGTGTCGCCACTTGCAAGCAAGATAAGGCAAAGGTGAGTTCACTTCTAGGAAGGAGAGCTCACGGAAAAACAATGGTTGAAACACAATAGTTTAGCAACAAAATGATCAACCCTTTTACAAGACAAGGAGCACCCTTTAAATAGGAGTTCATAGGGGTCCTTTAGCAAATACTAAAACATGGAATGGACTAACAAGCAAACCCTAGAAACCTAAAACATGTGAATTCTCGGCCAAGTGATGGATCATGATTGGTGGATGCATTCCCATGAGGATTCTAGGCCAAAAAAGGAAGGAGACCAAGTAGCCTTTAAAGGAATAAACCAAAAAGGCAAAAGGAGACAAGTACATGTTTACTTTTGCTTTTGCTTTATGCTTTTTGCTTTTCTCTCTCTTCCACGTCATCCAAGTGCTCCAATCATCATGTGTCGCCTAGCCATGCTCTACTTTTTCTTAATTACCTACAAAAATAAGACAAACAAGGATTAGCATGTTGGTTTAAGTTAATCTAATCTTGGTCAAAAGGTCAACTTGGGTCAAAGTCAACAAGTTAACCAAAATAAGTCAACTCTAAACCAACTTAGGGAATTCAAACTAAAGAAATGCAAAACAAAGATAAAGAGGATGGAATAGAAGACTCCCCTCTAGACATGCTTCTAGTGATCCTTCTTGAGGGAGCTTCTAAGGAGGTGGTGGTGGTGGTCACTCCTTCATCATTGCAAAAACTACCTTATCTAAAAGTTATGATTTTGGAAGGTTTAGGGCGTCACCCACCTGGGCACTTTTTGCTGCCACATGGAGTGTTTGAGAACGTTGGTTTTGAATTATTACTTGGCCTCTAAGAATAGGAAAATGATCTTCATGGTGACAAAGATGGGGTGGACCGTAAGGTATGGGAGGATATGATGATTTGGGCCCAAGTCCAACACAAGGCCCAAGCCCAATTGGCCCAATCACTAGAGAAATGCTTAAGAGAATTCAAGAAGCGGGTGAATCTCAAAACCTCTTGGAGTACAAAGTTATTCAATTGTTATTCAATTAGGCCAAGGAAGACATCAAGATTTAGATAGCTAATTTTGATTAGTTTGTATTTCGGCCAATGTAATTGGGTCATCTTTTAATAATGTGTGCATTAGCATAGAATGGATCGAAATTCACCAAGACTAAGTGCAAATGGGCTCTTGGCCTTATTGAACTTAGCTTTGGCCAAATGAGCTCTTTCCACACTTAAACACATTTAGCACATGCTACAATGTGTAAAGTGTGACTTTACACATGTCCTTTGATCCACCAATTAATGAAATCTAGATCTAGAATAATTGGTTGGCCAAAATACTTGGCTATATAATCAAGCATCCACACTCTTTCTAAGGTTACTTTAGAATTGTTAATGTAAAATACATGTTGAGATCACTCCATTACTTACATTTTGAGAGTCCAAATTGCTAGAGCCTTCTCCTAGATGTCTCTTCTAGCCCTCCCCCCTAAGTTGGCCTAACCTCTTAGGAACCTTCTCCAAATCACTTCTGCTGCCATTACATCCCCAATCTTCGGTGCATCCTCCTTCTTATTGCAAGGAAGCTTCATTCAACCATCAAATTCATCCATGGAGCTTCATTATGTGGTATATAGAGCAAACTTGAATCAAGTCTTCATGGCTTAAGCTAAGTGCTCGATCCTTACTTCATTTTTAGTCATGTTCACCATTTGCTTTTGAATGTCTTGTTTCCATCGTTCAATTTGAGTGTGCACTTGATTTGTGATCCAAATTCATATTCTACTTGGATTAAACCGTGCATTCCATAGGATTTCCACTGGTTTTTAATTTTTCTGCAACGTTTCTTGTTTCCTTTGAGTATTCTTCAATTTTAATCGGTGAAATTGTGTTTGATTGGTTTTAATTTTCGTTTAAGCATCCATATGTGTTGTCTAAGTCATGTGTTTCCTTAATTGTCATATTTCCATGTGTTTTTACCATTTGAATTGATTGATATATCTTGAATCTCGGCTACAAGTACAAGAGCTCACAAAATTCACTTGCTTATGTGAGCAATCTGTCTTGAAGCCTATGTAGTGCCATTTCTCACCGTATGGTTCATCCTTGATGTGTATTACATGTTCTTGAAAGTCTGATGCTTGATTTTAGTTCTTAATCAATTTCATATTACTTCCATTCGCAAGAACATTTTGATTCTTAGGAGTAACTTATGTTGAGCTCTCTAAGTTTTTCACTTCACTACATGACCACTCTCTGCATTTGAATTTTTGTGATCAATTGGATGAATCTAATTTTAAATTTTGATTTTTGCCTCTGAAAGTTAAGATATAGACGAAGATTTCAAAAAAAGAATCACTGAAAAGTATTGAGAAATGAAGTCATAAAAATTCAATGAAATTAAGGCAAATTTTTGTGTTTTTCTTGCTCGAGTTGCTTCTGAAATTGACTATTTTCACTGATGCACACTTTTTGTGTTTGATTTATCACAAACAATTGGCTGGTACAAAATGAGTTATGATTTTTGCCTCTATTAGATAAGATCTAGACGAAAAAGAGAAAAAAAAATCAATAAAAATGTTGAAAAATGAACAAATGATAAACTGTAAAGTAGAGGTTGATTTTTGTGTTTTCTGTACTGGAAATGAGTGATAAATCAAACTTAAGTGCATTTTGGAACTATTTTAGTCCTAATGCAATTGACGATGACTAATGTGACTTAAATCCCTTGTTTTGGGTTCAAAGTGAAGGATTAAACTAGCACCTAGATGTGATTCCAATCTGTTTTTCTATTTTAAATTTGTCATTCTAACTCTAGTGTCATTCATAGGGTCTATTTGATGTGCTAGCCTTTTTTGAATACTTTTAATTTATTGCTTATCCTTCTTGGCTAATCTTCTATATTGTCTCATATAAACTCCCATTTGGTTTAGCTTTTATTGTGATTATACCTTTTCTTGCTTAGTTTTTGGCTACACTTTGGTGGTAGATTGTGGTGTAGGAGGTTCCTACTAAGGTTTACCATACTCGGTGGTAGCATCTTGGAGGATGGACAAACTACTTGAAGCTTCAAGCTAAAGGGTTCTAAAAGTGACCATCTATTTTTCATATCAAAAGAGAGGGAGAGTAAACTCCAAGAGAGTGCAAACACCAAAGAAGTAGTGGAGTGTGGTCACAAAATTTTCAGCCATAAGTGGCTTATAACCATTGCATATTTCTTGTTCCTTTCTTTTCTTGTAATTGGCCTAATTAGGTGCCTTGGGGGAACCATAAGGTGTTCAATCCCATATCCTAATTAAAACCTCTTTTCTATAGTAAATCATTTGTAGTGGTGAGAGCTTTGAAGGCTCCAAGTGTCTTCTAGGCTTACTAACTAAGCTGCATAGGATAGTTTTATTGCTTTACGTGATAGTGCCTTGAGTTAAGAGACCAAAGTCTTTGAAGTCTTTGCCAATTAAGTGTTTGTTTATTGTTGTAATTTGCTTATGGTGTATTGAACTTCGTTCTTAAAAACATTTGTGAAAACTCTTATCAATTCAAAGCAAATCCTTGGGTGAAAGTTCATAAGTAAGTAGCGTGTTGCACTTTGGCTAAGGCAAGACTTGGTATGTAAGCAGTCCAAGTAACTCACCTCTCTTCCCTAGAAGTGTAATCGTGCAACACAAAAAGCTTTCATTCTAGGAAAACTTATGAATTTATAAGATGATGACAAGGCGAAGTTCTAAACACAGTAACAGTGGTTCTAATAGTAAGAAACATGTTTCGTCCCAATTTATTGATGAATTTAAAGAATTTAAGATCATAATGCAACAAGAGAGGGAGGAAAAGGAAAGGAGAAAGATAGAAAAAGAAAGGCAAGCTGAGGAAAAAGAAAAGAGAAAAAGAGAAAGGGAGAGGCGAGAAGAAGAAAAAGAAAGAAGAGAAGAGGAAAAAGAGAGGTGAGCTCGAGAAGATAGAAAAAGGAATGAAGAGAGAATGAAGCGCATAGAAGAAAATCTTCAAGCCTTAAATGAGAGAAGTGGGCATGAAGAAGATACTTTCTCTCAACAAGAGTTAGGGGTAGGGGAGTACTATGAGCAACCTTCACATGTGAGAAGGCAAAGGAAAGAACACACCCCTAAAGAAGTCAAAATTGATTTGCCATACTTCTATGGCAAAGACATTATTGAAGCATATTTGGATTGGGAGATGAAGGTGGAACAATTGTTTGAATGCCACTAAGTCCAAGAAAAGAGAAAGGTGCCTTTAGCTATAGTTAGCTTTCTATGCTATGTATTGGTGGACCTCCTTGGTTCAAGAGAAAGTTAGGTTGCAAAGTCATGCCATTAAGTATTGGTTTGTTCTTAAAAATGCCCTAAGAGAAAGTTAGGTTGCAAAGTCATGCCTTTACGTACTGGTTTGATCTTAAAAATGCCCTTAGGAAGAGACGTGTTCCTTCCTATTACACTAGGGAACTCATGAATAAACTCCAAAGACTTCAACAAAGGTCTATGATCACGGAAGAATATAAGCAAAAGATGAAGTTGTTCATGATTAGGGCGAGCAGAGATGAAAAGGATGAGCTAACCATAGCTAGGTTCTTGAGTGGGTTAAATTTTGATATAAGAGATAGAGTAAACTTCTACCTTACAAAGATTTGAGTGATTTAGTACAGTTGTGTATCAAGGTAGAACAACAAGTATTGAGGAAATCATCTTCTAAAAAAGACACATATTCCTCTAACTCTTATATCAAGAAAGATTTTAAAAGATAAAAAGATGAACCCCATAAGAATCTAGCCAAGGGAAGTGAGAAAGGCAAGGGTGAAGCATTTACATACACCCGCACTAGTTACATCAAGTGTTTCAAGTGTTTAGGTCGAGGACATGTAGCGGCTTAATGCCCTACCATAAAGACCATGATCTTGAGGGTTGTTGATCGCTATAGTAGCCAAGAGTCTAGCATAAGTGAGAGTGAGGGTGTGAGAGAGGATGCATACCCTTGTAAAGGAGAGCTTCTAATGATTAGACTCCTCAATAATCAACCTAGTGTTGACCATGTCCATCAAGAAGATAACATCTTTTACACAAGATGAAATGTTTCAAAGAATATATGTTCTCTCATCATTGATAGTGGTTCACTTTGTAATTGTTGCAGCACTAGGTTGGTTAAGAAGTTGAACTTAACTATGTTACCCCATCCAAAACCTTACAAGCTTCATTGGTTTACTGAAGATGGGGATATTACAATCCAGTGTCAAGTGAAGGTAAAATTCTCCATTGGAAAATACAAAGAAGAAGTTTTATTGATGTGGTTCCCATGGAGGCTTGTCATATTTTACTAGGATGACCATAACAATTTGATAGAAAATTCGTGCATGATGGTCTTTCTAATGAAATTAGCCTCCATTACAAGGAAAGAAAATCTATACTTCATCCTTTAACACCAAGTGAGGTACCCAAGGATAAAGTACAAATGAAACTCAACATGTTCTTCATGGTGAACAACCTTCTTTCCTCTTGTTGTGTCAAGGAACACTCATAGGCACTTCTAGTGAATCTTCCATTAAGTCTCTACCTCTTTATATTTAAAATCTCTTGCAAGAATTTGAGGATGTGTTCCCTAAAGAAGGACCAATTAGCCTTCCACCTTTTAGGGGAACTGAACATCAAATTGATTTTGTGCCTAGGACTAGTCTACCAAATATACCAGCCTATAGGACTAATCCTCAAGAAGCAAAGGAGATAGAGACCCAAGTACAAGATTTGCTAGATAAGGGTTGGGTTCAAAAGAGCCTTAGTCCTTGTGTTGTGTTTGTTTTGTTGGTCCCAAAAAAAGATGGTAGTGGAGAATGTGTTGTGATTGTAGAACCATCAATAATATTACAATAAAGTATAGGCCTCCCATCCCAATACTAGATGATATGTTGGATGAATTGCATGGTTCCATTTTATTTCCTAAAATTGATCTTAAAAGTGGTTATTAATAAATTTGCATAAAAGAAGGTGATGAATGAAAAATTGCTTTAAGCCCAATTGTGGATTATATGAATGGTTAGTAATGCCTTTTGGCCTTATTAATGCACCAAGTACTTTCATGCGACTTATGAATCATGTCTTGAGGGACTACATAGGTAAAGTTATTGTAGTCTATTTTGATGACATTTTAGTGTATAGTAAGAGTTTCCATGATGATGTGGGACATCTTAGGTCAGTTCTCTCCATTCTTAGGGTCAATCATTTGTTTGCTAATGTAGATAAAGTTCATTTTTTGTGTTGAAAGTGTCATTTTTCTAGGTTTGGGGGTTAATAAAAATAGGGTTCATGTGGATCCCAAGAAAATCAAGGCCATTCAAGAATGGCCTACCCCTAAACATGTAGGAGAAATTAGGAGCTTCCATGGTCTGGCAAGTTTCTATAGAAGGTTTGTTCTTAATTTATCTAGTATAGCTTCACCACTCAATAAGTTAGTGAAAAAAGATTTACATTTCTATGTGGGCAAAAACAACAAAGGAGTTTGGTGAGTTGAAAGAAAGGTTGACCAAGGAACCCATTCTAGCATTGTCAAACTTTACAAAAACCTTTGAACTAGAATGTGATGCCTCATGAGTTGGTATAGGTGTGGTATTATTGCAAGAAGGTCATCCTATTGCATATTTCAGTGAAAAATTACATGGTGCTTTTCTCAATTATCCCACTTATGACAAGGAATTGTATGCACTTGTGAGGGCTCTTCAAGCTTGGGAACATTATCTTGTTTCCAAGGAATTTATCATTCATAGTGACCATGAGTCACTTCAATACTTGAAGAGTTAACACAAGCTCAACAAAAGACATGCTAAAAAATGGATGGGGTTTCTAGAGTAATTTCCTTATGTAATCAAATACAAGAAGGGCAAAACAAATATAGTGGTTGATGCTTTATCTAGAAGGCATACACTCTTTGCTAAACTTGGTGCCCAAATTCTTGGATTTAATAACATTTTGGAATTATACTCACAAGATCATGATTTCTCCACCCTTTATGAAGAATGTTTGCATAAACCACAAGGAGGTTACTATGTGAATGAGGGGTACTTGTTTAAAGAAGGATGTATTTGTATTCCCCAAAGTTCACATAAAAATCTCCTTATTCAAGAAATGCATGAATGGGGGACTCATGGGGCATTTTGGGGTAGATAAAACTCTAAATATTCTTAAGGAAAAATTCTTTTGGCCTCATATGAGGCGAGATGTCCCAAGGTATTGCTATTAGTGTATCATATGTTTGCAAGCCAAATCTAAAGCAATGCCTCATGGTCTTTATACTCCCTTGCCTATTGCTTCTACCCCTTGGGAGGAAAGCATAGACGTTTTCCTAGGGCTTCCAAGAACTGCTAGGGGTTTGATTTAATTTTTGTGGTGGTGGATCATTTTAGTGAAATGACTTACTTTATACCCTACCACAAAATTGATTATGCAAGTAATGTTCCAAGGTTGTTCTTTAGAGATGTGGTTAGACTTCATGGATTACTTCGTACTATAGTTTCGGATAGGGATACTAAATTTCTTAATCACTTTTGGAGGACCTTGTGGTCTAGATTAAGGACTAAGTTGACTTTTTCTACCACTTGTCACCTAAAAACTAATGGGCAAACTAAGGTAGTCAATAGATCTCTATCTACATTCTTAAGGGCAATTTTGAAGGGTAATTAATCGAGGTCGTACCCAACCAAATTAAACAGATAAATATAGTACTTAGGAGTTAACCCAAGGTCATCTCCTAGTGACCATTGTTTTCAATCAAACTTTCTAGATTAAACTCAACACAACAAAGGGGGGAGAGGGGGCGGTTTGGCATATTCAAGTACTGAAAAAATGCTAACAACAGATTAACTGAAACAAAATAATGATTAAAATGTACTAACTCCTTGATTCAAATTCAATTCCACTTATCATAGGTCACCAAATTCACATCTCTGCCCACTCTCAATCCACTAGAAAATAACCCACTAAGTGAAGATTACAAACTAGTTTCAATACACATTTAAGCAATGCATACATTTATGAACTTGTGACAGCCAAGCTACATACATTAAGCATCAACACAACTCAACACGAACAAATGCACCTAATTTGTAAATTAAGCATGAACAGATGAACCACATACACTCCACGAATTCAAGATAAAGAATTAACAAAACCAACGAAACCTCAAAGCTTCATTGCATTTTTTATCAAAGAGTCATGAAGACTTTAATGTTAATATTTTGTATTGAAGTTGTCAAGAGTCCTTACAATTTTTGTACTAACTGAAGTCCTCATGATTCTTGATAACTTATGTACATTTGAAGTTGAAGTCTTCATAACTCCTGTTTATTCATCTCATGCCAAATAATATTTTTTGACTTGCCTATTTCTATAATATCTCAGCAAATTTGTCCTATATATGTAAACAAACCAATATATACTGTGAGAGAGAGAGAGAGAGATAGATACTTCAGTGTTTATAGCACCACTATACTGTGAGATTTGTTATGTGTTTGCTTTTTACAAGTTTCTATTTTGCTTTGTTAAGATGAATAGTCCATGTCATATTTTAGTGGTATCTGAGCTTTGCTAGCATGTGTAGGTATATACATAGTAAAGTATTGTTGGAAATGAGAAAGAGTTGAATTCGAAACTTTGGAGTCTAAATTCTTTACTGGATTTTTTGGTATTGTCCTTTGATATGTCTTTAAATTACATTGATGTTGATACTTTAAAAATTATTTAAATATATTTTAAAACATCAAATAATATCCATCAATATATTTTAAAGGCACAATATAGAAAAATCAGTAAGAGAATTCAAATTCGAAATTGTCACCAAGCAAATGAGCATATTGCAATGATGGTCCTACCAAATATTTAAGGAAGAGAAAAACGAAAAAATTCATAATTGTTAGTTATGAGTAAGTTTTAGATGAAATTATAATTCATATGAAGACTTTCAATAAAAGATATTTATAGTTTTTTTTTTTTTTTACATAACTAGGCAAATTTGCCTTAAATATTACTAAAGTAGGCAACTTTTTAAAAATGTTACTTGAGTTGTTTATTGTATTTGTATGTTTTTTTATTACCTACAAAACTTTTCGTAGGTAAGTTACTTACGAAGCTTTTCGTAGGTAACTTGAGTACTGGGATGTGTACCTTTCCCATGATATTTTTGTAAATAATTTTTTCGACATTGTATTTCATAGGTAATGTTTGTAAATAATTTTTGACGCTTTAATTATGTTGGTAATTACTAATGAATATTTTCATAGGTAATTCATAGGTAAGTTACCTAAGAATGCATTTATTACCTTTGGAATAGGATTCGTAAGTAATTCGTAAATAATATCAAATTACCTAATAAAACTTCTCATTAACTATGATTTCGAAGCATAGGTAATAACCAAATTTCTTGTAGTATTAGGACAACATTCAATTTGAATTGAAAGTTGTGGGGGTTGACGACTTTCATTAGGCAAGTCGTAGGGGGTGCACAACTTCATTGTAATTTTATCAGTGGGGTACATGACTTCACTTAAATGTTGTCAACGGGGTGCGCAACCTCACTTCTCCCCCATTTGTTTTTTATTATTTTTGAATTTCATTTAAAAATTAATAATGAAAAAAGAAAATAAAATTAAATATAAGATCATGTTAGAAATATTAGAAGTAGTGTGTTAATATATTTTTTAATTGTTTTAAGTTTTTTTTTTTAAATGAATATGAAAAATTTAGAAGTATATGGTTAAATATTTTCTAGGTTTAATTTTTTCATTTCTTTGATTTCTTTAATTTTGTGATAATTTTTTGTTTGGGAGGATAAAAAATTATATGTTTATAAGATGAAATAATATATATATTTAAGGTTGAATTTTGTAAAATTATATTTCATAAACTTAATTATACAAAATTTAATTTTAATAACCTTTTTGTAAGTTATTTAAAGAAGTATTGGAATTATTATTTTAAAATATATTTCACCTAATAACATGCATTGACTTTTCACCCGGAGTGTTGTGAAAGTTATACAAATATGATAAGTATTGTACTTTTTAATATTTATTTCACTTAATAAACACAAGCTTCTCAACCTTCATTGTCGTTACTCGGGATAAAGTTTTGAACTCCAAAAAGGATAATACCTCAAATATTGTGATAGGTCCTAACAAAGTTATCTTAACGAACTTGAGTTCGAGACATTGATTGATTGAATTACATCCGATTTGATTTGATTTATATTGTTATGTTATAAATGCATATTTTCATATAATTTAGATACAAGTGGGTACATATATATATATATATATATATATGGTGATAATTGATTAAATGATAAATATTTAATAAATAATCATATTTATTTTAAATATCTCCTGTATACTTGTTGAGATTCTAGTATGGATTTAACTTTTCCAGCAAGTGCACTAGATTCAATTATAACACAACAAAGTCGTACCCATAAGGATTTGGTTTGAATAAAACAATGGCTTATGATCTATTTCAATTTGCAAAGAAACTATAGTAAAGTTTGACAAATTTAAGAACAGAAATTGCTTAATGATTGATGTAGTTGATGCTGAGAAGAATGTTGGATTGAATTTGGCTAATCCTCTTCTATTACATTGTTATTGATTCGTTGTATATTAAGTTCATTACTTTAGTGTTCCTGAAAGTGCTCTTTATGGTAATTCTAAACTCATCCCATATATTTAGAATCTAAGGTTATCAAACTCAATGTGATTCATCAACCCCTAATTGAACGACTCCTTTCATTAAGAATAAAACTACATACTCAGCTAAAGTACTTAGATTTATTCCTAGCAACATTAAGAAATTTGACTAGATCTATGCTTAAACTAGTTTCAATTCAATTTAAGTCGGTAAAGTAAGATTAATGATTAAGTTATCAAAACAATAAGTATAAATCAAATCACTAACACGAATAGCAAATTCGTAACATATATTAAATAACTAACAATGTAAAGTGTTAAATCAAATGTCTCTAATATAACCCAACCAAGAGGGGGGTGAATTGGTTATTTAATCTTTCACTGATTTTAAGGGAATCTTAAAATTATCTTCAATTTTTATAAACCCAATAAACAATTTTTCAATTCTGTGTTAATGGACTAATTCAATCAATTAGGAATGGGATAAAACATGAAAGAAGTAAGAGAACACAGTAATTTTTATACTGGTTCAATTCAAGATGAATCTACGTTCAGTCTTCTTCTAAGCAAGCTTAGGTTAGGAGGATTTCACTAAATCAGTAGAGTTACAAGAATTACAATATCACCTATATAATTTAAGACCCTAAAGACCAAGGAGTTTGATCTACAAATCAAGAATTTCCCTTAGATGTAATGTCTCCACACAATTGCAACTATACCTTCACTCACACAGTGAATTAATAGTGAACAAAAATATAATCCAAAAAGAAACCAAGGAACGAATACACCTTATGAATGTGCAGATGTGACACTTTATCCTAATGCCAGGCTTGACCATCCAAGATTGAATCCATCACAAATTTTCTTGAATGCTCGATAGAATGATCTCCCAAGAATGCAAGAAATCTACATATCTCAATCTCTCAGAAAAATCTCTTCTTGATTCAGTGTTATGTTCTTTCAAACTTATTTCAGATTTGTTTTTAAAGACAAAGTTCTGCTAATGAGATTCTATGAAGCCTAGCTACCAATTTTGGTGCTTGAAGTTTCTTTACAATGAAAGTTTCCTCTTTGAGGCTTAGCGTCAATATCGTTGCTCAGACATAAGGGCTATAGTTTTATCATTGCTAGACCACCTTTTGGTGCTCAACGTCAGCTTTGAGGCTCAACGTAATATTCTTTAGTTTCTTGAAAATTTCTGCAAAATCACCATAAACCCATTAGTTTTCCAATTCTCTTACTTCTTTATTCCTCATTTTGTAATTCTAAGTAAAAGGGGTATGTTTTACAAGGAAATGTATCAACTTCATGCATTATAAGTGCCAAAAGCATATGTAAAACTAAGTAAACTAGACACTTATCAATACTTCAACCCAGACCTAAAATAGCCAATAAATACAAACCAATTCTATCTAAAGTACTAATTCATATACTCATAATTTCTTCTACACTTAATGACTTGAGCATTGGAGAACTTCTACAGGTGGATCTCCCCTTGACATTCTTTAGCATACTTAGCGATCATTCCTCAGAGGTAAAGGTCGACTTCCTAGGCAACCCATCCTTTCCACCTTAGGATCTGTGCTTTTTTTTTTATAAGAACAAAAACTTAGTTAATTTCTAATATTGATTGACACATAAGTGATTCCTTGATTTTATGATAGACATGTAGTTTCCTTATAAAAGAAGAAACACAAAAGGTGGGTACATGAGTCACATAGGTGCTCCTTAAATGGAAGATGCATGTGAGGTAATTACAACTTTCATATATACTTGAGAATGGCATGTGTAGGTTTGAAACTCTTCATGTGTCTTCTTACCATCTAAATTATGTCCAAACACATGAAAGGGATATATGAAGTACTTATAACTATCACATACACTGGCAAGTGACTTGTGAAGGTAGTTACTCTTATACATATGCTTATTTATGTCTCTAATCAATCATTTGTAACTTTAGTATATTATAAAATATAATCTCTAAAATTTATATAAGTTATTTTACTTTCTTATATCTTCCAAGTCACATGGGTGTTCCTTAAATGGAAGAGGCATGTGAGGTAATTACAACTTTTATATATACTTGAGAATGGCATGTGTAAGTTTGAAACTCTTCATGTGTGTCTTCTTACCATCTAAATTATGTCCAAACACATGAGAGGGATATATGAAGTACTTACAACTATCACATACACTTATAAGTGACATGTGAAGGTAGTTACTTTTATACATATGCATATTTATGTCTCTAATCAATCATCTGTAATTTTAGTATATTATAAAATATTCTTTAACGCTCTTAGAATATTTTATAATCTCTAAAATTTATATAAGTTATTTTACTTTCTTATATCTTCCAACTTCTTTAAGCTTTCCTCTTATAAAATTTACTTAAAATTTATTTATTTATTTATTATGCTTCTTATATTATTTATTCTTCTTCTTTCTCCTACTCTATCTTCAAGGGACTATTCTTTACCATATATTAAATATATCATATTACTCCTCTATCACAATTTTATAAGCAGAAATCAACTTATGCATATTAGACTTTTATTTTGTATACATATGTCTAGTATTGGTTGAAAGAATATGTAATGTAATATTTAAGTTATTAATTTTGGTTCAGCCTGATTTGGATCAGTTTTAAAGTTTCAAATCGCAATTTGAACTATATCGTTTAGTTTTGAAAATAAAATATCCTAATCGATCTAAAAATGTCATATTTTAATCGATTGTCGGTATTTTGGATTGGTTTTTACTAATTTCTTTTTCTTGGTTTGGTTCTAAATAAACCTAGCTTATGAGAGGGAAAGGGGAAAATATAGAGGGAAAATGAAAGAAGTTCGAAAAGAAGGGGATGAAAATAATTATGATAGTGAAGGTGTTGATGGATTTAGGAGGCAATTACATAGTGGTTCTATCCTATCTCAGAAGAAAAAAAGACGTGAAAATTAAATGGAAAGAATAAATTGCACTATAAAATTATATGAGAAATGATACCAAAATGTTATTTTCTCAACGCATCAATATCAATTTGAAGAAAAAAAAATAACTATTTAAAAAAATCATCTTGTAATCTTTACAAATGATTGGATTAAATTGAAAAAAAAGTACAAATAAAGAGATAAAAAAACTATTAAAACTTATAAATAACGTCATCATTTTTTTGGAATGTTAAGTTACTTATTCACCTAAACTAATAATCTATATTTAATTAGACGCGAATTTTCAATTATACCTTGGTAGAGATTGAAATTGCATACTGAAAAAAAAATAAAGAAATATATAAAGGAAATTTTTTGTTTTGTTTACATTTTTTTAACCTTATCTTTTAAATAATTGTCATATTAAATTAAAATAACTACATTTTTATTTTTATTTTTTAAATAACCAATAATTTAAAATTAAATAATTTATAAATTAAAATAATTATTTTATCATTTTATCCTTTAAATCAGTATTTATTTTAGAATAAAAAGAGTAGGTGATATATTTGAATGAGTGAGACCACGATCCTATCCGTTTCTTCCTACAATATCCATGTTCCATCTATCTGTCTGTCAAGTGGGTTTGACTCATCATCATCAACCCAACAAACCACACTCGCAAAACCACTCATGGCGCCCTTCTTCTTCATCATACTCTCTCTGTGTTTCTGCGTCCTAATAAGACGCTTCGTCTTCTCCCTTCGCAACAAAGCCACCACCCATCCCGGCCCTTCACATATACCCATCATCTCAAACATATGGCTAAAAGAATCCCTTCAAATCGAACCAATTCTCCGAACCCTCCACGCTAAATACGGTCCCATTCTCACTCTCCACATTGCTACAACTCCCGTCGTCTTCATACGCGACCGCTTTCTCGCCCACCAAGCCCTCGTCCAAAATGGTTCTCTTTTCTCCGATCGCCCCAAGGCCCTCGCCGCCGCAAAAATCATAACCACCCACCAACACAACATTAGCTCCGCCTCCTATGGCGCCACCTGGCGCACCCTCCGCCGCAACCTCACCTCCCAGATGCTCCACCACTCCCGCCTCAAGTCCTTCTCCGGGATCCGCAACTGGGTCCTCCACACCCTCCTCACGCACCTCAAATCCCACTCCCAATCCAACAACTCTGTCAGAGTCATCGACCACTTCCAATACTCCATGTTCTGCTTGCTCGTCTTCATGTGCTTCGGGGAACGACTCAACGATCGCAAAGTCAGAGACATCGAGCGCGTCCAGCGCCAGATGCTTCTGCGCATTAGAAGCTTCAACATCTTCAATATCTGGCCCAGAGTCACCCGCCTTTTGTTCCGTAAACTCTGGGAGGAGTTGTTGAGGCTCCGGAAGGAGCAAGAGGATGTTCTGGTTCCGCTTATAAGAGCGAGGAAGCAAAAGCAAAAGCAAGGCAAGGAGGAAGGTGTTGTTTCGTATGTTGATACTTTGTTGGATTTGCAGTTGCCAGAGGAGAAACGCAAGCTCAGCGAAGAGGAACTCGTGACGCTGTGTAATGAGTTTTTAAACGCAGGCACGGATACGACTTCCACTACGTTGCAGTGGATCATGGCGAATTTGGTGAAGTACCCGCACGTGCAAGAGAGGGTGGTGGATGAGATAAGGGAGGTATTGGGTGAGAGAGAAGAGAGGGAAGTGAAAGAGGAGGAGTTGCAGAAACTGCCTTATCTGAAAGCTGTGATTTTGGAAGGTTTGAGGCGTCACCCACCTGGGCACTTTGTGCTGCCGCATGCAGTGAGTGAGGACGTGGTTTTGAATGATTACGTGGTGCCTAAGAATAGGACAGTGAATTTCATGGTGGCAGAGATGGGGTGGGATCCAAAGGTATGGGAGGATCCAATGGCGTTTAAGCCAGAGAGGTTTATGAGTGATGAGGGGTTTGACATTACAGGGAGTAAAGAGATCAAGATGATGCCATTTGGTGCAGGGAGGAGGATTTGCCCCGGTTATAATCTGGCATTGCTTCATTTGGAATACTTTGTGGCCAATTTGGTTTGGAACTTTGAGTGGAAGGTTCCAGAGGGTGGGGATGTGGATTTGTCAGAGAAACAAGAGTTCACTGTGGTCATGAAAAATGCATTGAAAGTTCATCTTTCTCCTAGAATCTAGACTCTGCAATGTACACATCTCACTATATTGTATAAATCAGTTGGAAAATAAGTTGATGATGTATAATAGATAAGATCAGTGGTTTTATTGCGATCATGGTTTATTGCTTTGATGTGCCTTAAGATTTCTTCAATAAGAAGTACAGAGACATAAATTCAAAAAGACTAGGAAAAGTGTTATGCGAACACCTTTACTTATTTTCCCAAGTCACCGCTAAGGGTTTTAAGCTATGCAAACATTCATCAAATTAAGTTATGTATGGGCTTAGTCAACATATCTGCTATATATCTACGGTACATATCCTCTTTATGGAGAACCTTTCTCTAATTACCCTACCGTAATTTATTAAACATATCTTCTTTTAAAATAACATCTACATTTTACATTCACCCAATATACAATATATATACCAGATTAATCTAATAACTATAAGGTAAAAATTTATACAAACTTAACAACACATTCTGTTAGTTTAAAAAAAAAAATCAAAACAAAAGTCGTCAACAACCTCACGATTGCTTTCGTTATCACACCCTTCATGATGTCCAATTTATAAAATGCAATTGAAATTTGTTACAAAGGAGCTCCAGTTCTTTGTCATCAGCCTTCCATGGAAGTCAAGTGGCTTGTGCACAGTTTCTAATTTTAAAAAAATTAAATTGGAAGTCGTTATACCCTCACACCACTTTAGCATAATCATATGCACACCAAAGTCATGTCCTTGACACATGACTTCACATTTTCAGAACTCTATCCCAAAGTTGTGTGGCACTATCACGATTTTCATATAAAAGGGGTCTAAATGACACAAGACTTAGCCTAAAACCCGTAGTTTGTTTTTAACAAAATTTGCACCACATATATAAAAAGACCTCACTAGAAACATCACTAAACCTATAAAGTTCTTGAACTATATTCGACTTAATTTGTAAGTTGTATTCACAGTATATGAATCTTTCTTCGCATAGAAGACGTATGTCTTACTTTAGTAGATCGTTCATTGTAAATAGGATCTTCATATAACTGACTTTCAAAATAAAATAGTACAAGAGAAAGAATATTTCTTTTTGTTTTGTAGTTTCATTTTGTTGGGAAAAATACCGTAGTTTAATCCTACAAGAATCATCTAATAATAGATAAATAAATAAACACAAGGATACATAAATAGTATAATGTGGAAACTCCAAATATAAAGAAAAAATCACAGTTGTCCTAGACAACTAGAAAATATTCACTATGTGCAAATTTATACAACACACAATCTTACTATCAACCCTTGACCCTAAGTACACCCACACCCTCCAAAGCAAGAACTTAGTTACATCTCACAACACTATACTTACAAGAGCACAAGAAAGCCAACACTAGCACAAAGTGTTAAGACTTGGGGCAACTAAAACCATGGACCTAAACTCCATTATATAACCATAAGCACCAATTCCTTTACTTATCCTAAGAGAAGTGAGACTTTACAAGATGCATATTTTCATCGTACTCAACAAACTCCACCATGATTAAAATAGACGCATCTTCATTCCCTTCACCAACAATCATACTCCACCATAAGAGAGAGTATCTTCACTTGAATTAAACCATCTCAAGAAATTTTCATATACCCTGCATGCTAACCAATGCCCATGCATAAACATCATACACCCTGCATCAATGTTAGCCAATGCCTGTGTAAAAATTATCCCTAGGAAATACTCATCCTAGCATTCATAAACTGCCCAACTAAATGTCGCCACGTGTCACATAAAAATGTATGATGGCATTGTTAGAACGTTTGATGCTTGGTATGTTCCTGGCTTGCGGAAGAACCTGATCTCTGTAGGTACCTTAGATAAATAAGGGTATAATTTTTTAAGAAAAGATGGACAAATTGCGGTTTCCAAAGGTGTTCTGGTTGTCATGAAAGGGAAGCTACAACATGGAATTTATGTTGTGATTAGAAATTCCTTTCAGGAAATAGTGTTTGTATCTCATTCCTAAGAGCAACATGTTGATAATATAGAATTATGGCATCGTGGATTGGGTCATATGAGTGAATGTGGTCTTGCTATGTTAAGTAACAAGGATTGTTGGGTGGAGGGTGACAGGGAATTGAAGTTTTGTGAATCTTGTGTTATGGGTAAACAACGTAGACTAAAATTTTGTCACGATAAGCACACGTAGACTAATATTTTCATTCTGATTTATGGGGTCCTTCCCCTGTCTTGTCTCACAGAAGATGTAGGTATTTTGTGACCTTTATCGATGACTACTTTAGAAAGGTTTGGGTGTATTTTTTGAAGACCAAGGATGAAGTGTTTGGACGATTTAAGGAGTTGAAGACTATGGTTGAGAATTAAACTGGGAAACAAGTCAAGACTCTAAGAACAAATAATGGATTGGAGTTCTGAAATACATTGTTTGATAATTACCGCAAAGAAGCAAGTATAATCAGGCACCTTACAGTGTGACATTGATGAAGGATTATCTTGTTTCCTTTTAGAGTTATGAATATGGTGAAGTTGTTTAAGAAAACTTTTTGAAAATTCCCACTGGACATTAAGATAGCATGCTATCTAGATGTGAAGGTTCATTTCTCAAGCTCATGAAAGGAAGAAGAGAGTTGGATTCAAG
>Ga0209589_1001197_pt1 | contig 41804 bp, 16 predicted proteins | sample CowpeawhiteBW_FD_187525 | JGI IMG/M metagenome (GOLD analysis project Ga0209589, IMG submission 187525) | Root nodule microbial communities of legume samples collected from California USA - Cow pea white BW (SPAdes) (version 2) | ecosystem: Host-associated > Plants > Roots > Nodule | place: USA...
ATTTTATTTAATTAAATATGACTTTAATAATAATTTATATGTATATATAAACAAATTTAAAAAATAAAACAAATTAAAAAATTTGAAAACTAATTAAAAAGATTAAAAAAAAAACTAGACGGGTCAGTCCGGCCCGGCCCGTTAGCCTGTCATATATGAGACAGGTTGTGAATATTGGCCCGTTTTTGTTTGACGGGCCAACCCGTCCCGGCCCGTTTTTTGACGGGCCACATACGGGCCGGGCCAAATGGGCCGGGTTGGCCCGTTTGCCACCCCTAGTCATTATTCTATCCCTCCCTATTCTTCGACTTTGGTTTTTAGTAATGGCAAATAAATACTAAATATTTATGATTTCAGAATAGTATTTTCTTGTTTCACAATGTAATTTATGTCATTCTGAAAATAATCGTTTAACCAAAAGGTTTTAAACAAAATGTCCATCACCATAATATTAATTCCCATTTCTTATAATTCTTTGAGCCTGCTCCTGTTCGTTTCACATTATAGTTCATCTTACTATTTGTTAATTTGTATACATGTCAAAATAGCGTTAAGGATGTAAATTTTATGTTAGTGTAGTTAAAATAAAGTGAAAAAAGAATATTAGTTTATGATAAAATGGGTATGCGTAATTTTGTCACTATATGATCTTTATAAGCTGGTTTAATTTGAAATCCCAAGAAGAAATTATAGTCGATTTTAGATAGACGAAATAATTATTATATTGGTTTATGTCCCGTTTTGCCAATGATCATACACGATTTGTTTATGGATGTGAAATGTGGCGATCATATTCAAAGGTTTTCTGTAAGTGATTTACTGCATGAACCCAAACTTTGTTATATTTATTGAAATTATCTTAGGATGAGATTCATCCGAAGTTAGAATGATTTTGTTATGCAGGCAAATATTATACAATAAAGGTTCTGCTATGAAAGTTACCAAAACTAATTATCAAAGGAGACATTTATAAATCGTGACTTTAAAAAACAAATAGCAGATAAACAAATTGTTAGTTGCAAGAAGAAAAGTATTGCATTCTTAAATCAAAGCAGCCTCAAGCTTAAAAGGTTTGTCTTTTCAATGGAGATTGCTGCCTACACTTAATGAATTTAAATAAGTAAGAATGTTTTTCTATTTCCAATCTCTCATGGGCAGGCGCTATTTTGAGACTAAAAGTTGATTGAACACAATTTATATTTAAATTAAGAAAAGTAATTAAGTTCAAATAATTTAGCTCTAATAATATTAATAAAATATTTTCGGTCAATACAGATATAATTTTTATCGTTCTATGACTTTCCACAATAACTTCAAAGCCAGAATTCATAGGAGAATTATCTGTACTTATATACAAACAATAAAAAAAAAGTGTTTTGTTTAGAACATGTGTTTTTTTTAATTTTCAAACAAGTAAAAATAATAATTCCAGGATTTAGCAAGGTTCTACTGCAGAACCGGATAATTACTCACATCCCCTTCTGGGCTCCAATTTTAAATTTATTATTCCGATCTAATTATTTTCTGTATTTGAACAGTGCCGATATTGTATATACAGGTTGCCTTATCATAATTTGAATGCCCGATACAATTTGGCGCAGACAATTTGATAATTTATAAGCTCAATGTGCAAGCACCATTATATTGCCTCAAAATCGTATTGTACTCAGTTCAGAATGTATAAATACTTCATTTAGACCAAGCAGATTGCTTTTCTAAATAAAAAGAAAAACGAAAAGACGCAAAAAGCTTTATTGCCTAAAATACAGGGTTTGAATCGTACAAATGAATGTTAAGTCGAGATTTGAGTATATCTGGAAGTTCTAAAACTCTGCCGAGCCGGGTGTCCGAGGAAAAGGAATAACGTCCCTTATATTGTCCATTCCTGTTGCAAATTGGACAAGCCTTTCAAATCCCAAACCAAAGCCTGCGTGAGGTACTGCATCAACAACATATTGCATCTTGTCAATATCATCGAGTTAAAAAGTTCAAACAACAATAGACCCCCTTCGTTGACACAACAATAGCGTCGGACAGCACTCTTTTAAATGTTTTCATCCCAACATTTAACAAATATTTTAATTTGTTCCTGATAATTAATGTAACTTCGAATAGTATTGACATCTTAAGTTTGATAATGTAACGTATCATACTTTTTAAATGTTGGGATAAAAAACACTAAAAAAAATTTAGAGGTACCAATTTCAATATGGGCCAAGAATCAAAAACCTTATTTAACTCTCTACATGTTTGAGAACTAATAGGTGACGTTGGAAGACCATTCTCAACAAAAAAAAATGAAACAATTGCACAGAGCTTGCAATTTACCACCTGCAACAATAGTTTTATAAAGCAAGTTGGATAAAAGCAGCAAAATCCTTTCCCCAAAAGATGAAATGGGAGTTTCCAAATGAAAGACAAAGAAAGTTTATCAGCAAAAGAACGGGTAATCTTTTATTCTTAATGTGATTTACATCTTGTACGGCATGGTACAAATAGGTAAAGAGGCTCAAAGAGAAAGACATCTGACCTGAACCATATCGACGCAAATCAAGATACCACCAATATGCATCCTTATTTAACTTTAATTCATCTAAACGAGCTTCTAGATACTCAAGCCTTTCTTCCCTTTGGCTTCCACCAATAAGTTCACCAATCTAACAGAAAGACGTGTAGATAAGTTTGCATTGTGCATAAATAAGAACATAATACTAAGAGCTGTGTACAGTAGAATCCCATGTTACCTCATCAGGCAAACATTCCCGGCAGCGATAGGCTAACAACGTATTTTTTTAATACAAGGTTTACTATTAACTGAAATTTATTGAAAATCACAAAAATTGTGAGTCTGTTTAAGGAATTTCACTCATGATTTTGTAGCCTTCAATACATATTAATACACTAGAGAATGTGTTAGAATGAAGATGCTGCTAGTACTCCTCTACATTATTTGACAAAGAAGTTTCTACATTTTTATGCCCTATCAAACCTAAAGCACTACTCTTTTGAATAGTGCTGAGATAGAACTAGATCACAATCGGGAGTAAAGTACAAATCTTTATTGATGAAGCGTGGTTCCCAATCTTGCCCTAACATGGGTACAGTACCAAGAACTGAAACTGTACAAAGAAAAGGAAATTCTCTGGATATTCGAGAGATCCAGAACCCTCAGCCACCAAACTGATTCTCCAATGACTAACTACACCTTCAACTCCTCTTCCTAGTTATAGTCAACATGCCTTATTTCTCTAATTCTTTTGCGACTAATGATTATACTATGTGACTAACTAAAGGGATTGTTTATTGTACTGAAAATTTTATTCACAAACACTATTTGATGGTAATAATAAGAAAGAGAAATTTTATGAATTACCCCTGGAACCAACATGTCCATGGCCGCAACTGTCTTTCCATCATCATTCTGTCGCATATAGAATGCTTTAATATCCTGAAAAAAATTAAATTCAACAACTTCAATACGTTTGATTCACCTTTTTTTTTTTTTTGTGTATACACAGAATCCTGATCGCTGGTCAATTTCATGCAAGTAAAACAATGACAAAGCATTTTTGTGGTAGAATTTGCATTTTTTTTTCTTTATAATTTTGTGCAGGGAGGAGTGGAAGTTCAGCAGAAGAAAAACAGTTCGGAAGAATGTTACTTCTCTATTTTCTCAGCCACTTCTTTCAGATTTTGTGGATTCTATATCTTGCCTTTAAGGTTAAAAGTTCTAGGTCCTTTCTTAGTACTGACACCCATTTTAAAATTATTTATAACACCATGATGTCTTCCATATGCCATGTACAAAAGATGAGAGGAGAAGGTAGCATGCCTTTGGATAATCTCTAATTATCACTGGGCATCCATTGTATGCCTCTTCAGTTATATAGCGCTCATGTTCACTCTGAAGATCACAACCCCATTTCACCTATGAATGCAAGTAGAAAAATATGTCAAATACAAACAAATTGGAAGAAGTTTACGAATCAAGTCATTTCAAATTTAGAAAAATAGTTTATACAACAACGACAATCAAATCCTGAGCCACTAGTTGGACCAGCTACTTCGATGAACGAGAGTAAATTTAGCATATGACCAATTTTGAACAAAATGCAAGCAAAAATAAGATAGGTAATGTCCAAGGGACGGGAGGAGCAAACAAAAAAGAAGTTACAAGATATCCTCTCTGTCTTTGATTTGCCAAACAATAAGCACAATACATTACAGCAAAATAATACTTGTAACATGTTTGATTTTAGAAAATGGTTATGGGATAGAATAAAACATAAGATAGAGCACAGGATAACTGACATTCAACAGGATTACTGAAACTGAGAAAAAAAAAAAAAAGCATTTAGCGAGTTACCGGGAATTCAAATTTCTTATTTGCTCCTGACAGCAGATCTATTGCTTCAGTGTAGGTTATTTGCACAACATCTTTATCTGCTACGTCCTTTTATAATGACATCAAACTAATATGTAATGATCAAATTGGTAATTATAACCGATAATACAGATATAAATTAGATAAAGGAAAGCAATATGATGGTTACACTGAGAACTCATACACTCAAGCGAGCAATGATTCCTTTACTAATCCATGTATCAAAAAACTCCATGTCTTCCTTGCAGTTATCGAGGACATATTTTATCTTCAAGAACATGAAGCACACAAGCTTTAATATCAAGAAATAATATAAAAAAATCTTTGCAAAATTAATCAAAAAGTAGATGACAACTTTGTAGTATTAGTGGAATGTAACATACTACAAACTGGAGATAAGCAGATGCACAAGCCATGTCATCATTAAGATCAGCAAATGCAAGCTCCGGTTCAATCATCTGAATAAACAATATGATAATGTCCTTTAGTTATTGTTCCATTACACATACATTACAACTAATCAGAAAAACTAAGCGGCTTATAAGCAAAAGGGAATGCATAATCCAGCTTCTTTTTTAATTCAAATTGAACACACAAGAAAACAAATCACTAACCCAAAATTCAGCCAAGTGCCTAGAAGTGTTGGAATTTTCTGCTCGGAATGTGGGACCAAAGGTATACACCTGCATAAGTATAATATTCAAACAAAGGATATTTCATTCATTAATTTTAAAACACTAAATTTTAAAGAAAACAAGACAACTGCTAAAATATTAGAGACAGAGAGAGAAGGTGACATATGTACATCAGAGAGAGCGGTTGCATAAGTTTCAGCATTGAGTTGACCTGAGACAGTCAAGAATGCAGGTTTTCCAAAGAAGTCCTGATTCATAGAATGCTTCAGATTAGTGCATAAAATACAACAACTGCCTAACACATTAAGAGAGTAGGAATATGAATTTGTCTCACTTGTGACCAATCAATTAATCCGTCATTCTTTTTTGGAATTGCATCAACAGGAGAATCCGTAGTATCTTGAGAACTTGGTATCTGTAAATTGAAGGGAGAAAAATCTATAACTAAATGCTTAATAAGATGAGAAATAAGTACTTCCGACAGACTTGGAAATTATAGCCCAATCCTTGAACCATTTTAAATTATGGAAATGAACTTCCTTCGGTTAGGGAAAACATTAGCAAAGGACTGCTGTAAGTAGTGATTACTGAGTAAACAAGGTAATAGACTCTGCATGCCCTGTGTAGACTTCAAAGATATAGTTCCAAATCTAAATGTAATACATAATTTAAACAAATTCTCACTGCATTAAATTTTTTAATTTAAAATTTTTTATAGCAGAAAAGAGAAAATTTTCCAGACAAGAGTGACTGCATTAAAGAAAACATTAGGAAAAACCATTGAGAAGGCTTTGCTCCAAATAGTTTTACTAAAATTGTTTTTAACAGTGTTCAATGGCATTGATTGACCAATGAGGGTGATTGAACATAAGGTGATTTGGCTATTGTTGTTGCTAAATTATTATCAACCCAGTGTTTCTTAACAAGCTAAAGAGTGTCATCCCCAGAGATCCACCTGCTACATAGTCTAAGCTAAAACCAAACGTTCTCCTGCTCACAGCATAAAAGTAAAGGATCACATAACATTTACTTTTAATGGCTTTAATTTGCTCTACTGTGACTTTCAGGAACTATTTTCTTGTGGGATTCATAGTAGTTTTGAATGAAAGACTGCTCCCACACAACCATGGTTTTCTAACAAATTTCCAGTCAGGGAAGATGAGAGAAGAATTTAATCCTTGAGTAGTCAAAGTGCAACATGTAATTTGGTCAAAAATATTCATATAAATTGGAAGTAGATCGTGGAATTGGAAATACCAAAGTAGTAACACAGAACTGTTCACCCGCTCCCTCACAATCTGAAGCTGTTATGATAGGACTTGAGATCCAAACAAACCCATTTTCTTGGAAGAACTTATGTGTAGCATAGGCCAAAGCATTCCTAACCCTTGCAACCTGAATTCGTTTTGTATGACAAAAAATATCGATAATTGTAAAAATAAAAAATAAGGTAATTTCATAAGCAAAAATAGTAACAGAAGTTACATGAATTAATACCCTAGTCAGAATTTTGTACATAAAGTACATAAAAATAAAAACATTATATGTAAACGAAAAATAGAGGGAAGGAAATTGAAAACCATAAGCTAAAAATTCATTGCCACTATATGAACTTTGAGCATAAACCTCTGGAGGTATGAACTGATTGAGCACCCTCTTCCTAGATAAATTGAAAAAAGCTACAAAGTAGCTTCACTGGATTCAATTGATAAGATGTTGATTAAAATTTATTGATGATTAGAGTTTTAAGCAAATAAACCATTACTTAAAACTCCTACTAAAGAAGAGACATAAAGCTAGTTAGGCCAGAGTACTTTTTGCACTCCGCACTCCGCATGATTAACACCAATGAAATACCTCCAGTTATAGAATGCAACAAATTTTGGAGACACCTACCTCCACCCTTACCCTCACCCCAATCATTATTTGCATATAAAGAAATTCTTCATGATAAAGAAAACCAGCTACATAATCAATCGTTCAAAAAGTGGCTTCACATAACACGACAGATGAAAAACAACAATATTTGAAGAAATTTAAGATAACTATTTAAACTAAAGCAAAGTAATGAATTGTTCTTTTGCATGATTAAGTAAAGGCATAAGAAGGTAAGGTAAAAAGGAATATGACAAAATAGGAAACCTTACTGCACCAAAAGTATTTGTCCTTGAACGAAGATGTGCTTTTGTTCTTAGAAATTCTCTGCTGGCTCTTTTCTTTTGGATGGGAAAAGAGGGATCACTTTTGCCAATCTGAAATTGTAGATCAAAGTCTTGCATGAGTCACCTTGGAGTTAAAGATCTAAATGAACCAAGTAGGAAACATGTAACGAGCCTAATGCAAGACCATGAAAAGAGAAAATAAAATCCCATATACTATAATCACTTGCAGCACCAATGGCAATTTTAGTCACAAGATTATCGTCAAGAGAATAGTTGTCATTTTCATTGTCATTTACACTAACAGGAAAAAAAAAAACAAGCGAAAGCATGATGAAAGCAAAAATGAAGTTAGTGGTCTAAAATCTAAATCATGTTAGGAAATTAGAGTCAATAAACAACCAAATAGTGGTTAATGAGCAAAGAGTAAAAGTTTAAAAGTTTAAAGACAATGTTTTCATAAGCAGTACCAAAAGACCAAAGCAAACACCTATAATGCAGCCAGTTGAGACTGACTGTCCACACTGGTCCTGCGTACGCAAAAAAGATGTTCCAAGTATGAAAAAGAAAAAAAAAACAAAATAGCAGCTATAATTTCAATATATGGTAGAAGCCTGCGCAACATTATGCTGGATATACGCAAATGAAAAAAACATGTTAAAATGGATAAAATCTTTGAACTAATGAACGAAAAAAAAAAATATGATAAAAGAGAGCAAAATGGTGAGAGGTTGTTTTATTACGATTGAGGGAGAACTAACCAGCACGATTTTGTTGACCTTCAACTCCACTTTCTGTTTGGATCCTTGGCTCTTCACCACAACTCCTTGCACCCACACGGAAGCACCAGTGGTAACCAAGCCAGATTCTACCTAATAACAAACTCAAAACCTTCAAGAGTGATAGTAACAAAGGTTTGTCCTGATAAACTTCTCCAAAAGTTTTTATATAGGAGAACAAAATAAGGAGAAATGAAATATACTTTGTAAACTAAATTTAACTTATATATAAAATAATTTGCAGGAATTCTTCCAAGTTATGTTTTCTAAAAGCTACTTTTCCGCTTATGCAGGAGCCTATTTTAAACTACCCAAAATCTTATTTCATTTGGTTCTTGGTAACTGATTCCCGATAAGTTTATTCACACAAACCTAAATATAAAACCATAAACAAAAACGATAGAAAAAGCAAGCACACCTGATCGTAACCTTCAGCCTCGGAGTTCAACACGCATTGCATGTTAGAAAGGCAAGAACCATCGTTAATCTACACACAATCAACAATCTACTCGATCAGCAATTGCATTGCAAATACCGGCTAATTACAATAGAAATCGGTCTAATGTCTTGCCTCGATGAAGGTGACGCTACTCTGAAGGCGAAGCGTGCGAACCCAGCCCTGCACGACGAGGTCGCGGCCGAGAACGTCGGCACCATCGCCTTCTTTGATTTCGGAAACCCTAAGCTTTTTGCGGAACTGTTCTACTCTGCTGCCGGAGGTTCGAAGAGCGGCCGCGCAGAAGGAGCGGCGGGAGGGGAAGGGAGAAGGAGGGAGGAAAAGAGATTTGTGGAGTGAGAGAAAAGCAAGTGCCGTTGTTGCGGCGTAAGGTTTCAGGCGAAGAGGCCTCGCCGCTATTGCCATTGTTATCGCTTTTGCGGCGCCAACGCCAATGATAGCAGCCATTTGCGTGTTGGTGCGTCGACCACACCCTACTCACTCTCCGACAAGTCTTATCCCCCGTTCAGTTCCTTTTACCGCCTATAACTACCTTAATTTCTTTTTTATGGGTTTCAGCTAAATTGATCCAAACTTTTAATTAGTTAATTAATATTAATACTCATTGTTTGTATCATAAATTAATATAAATAAATAATGTTTTTCAATTAGCGACGTTAAATATAGTTTGACAGTATTTTGGATACAGTTCACAATAGGATGGCAATTAGGGTCTAGTCCGCGGGTCCGGCTCGCAGGTCCGCAGAAAAAACGTGAGGCGGGCCAGGATAGTAAGCTCGCAAGTCCGTATGGGCTAGCCCGTGGGCCGACCCGCAAGTCTGCATAAAATTAAAAAAAAAAGAAAACTTGCACTTATATATATTAATTACTTTTTTTATGGACTCTTACATTAATATTTCAAATTTTTTGTATAACTGGAAAAGACAAGTATTATGTAATTTTTAATGTGCTAAAATTTAAAGAATACATTGTGTATGTCATAGTATGAATATGATGAAAATGTTAAATTATTAATTTATCATCTAATTCCCCAAAGTCTTTACTTAATTTGTGAACTTCTTAAAGTTTTCCAATTTTTAAACATCAAAAGTTTTATCATTAAAAAAAAATAAATAAATAAAAAGTGGGTCACCCCGCGAGCCAACGTATATGCAGAGCGGGCCAGAGTATGCGATCCGCATAAAATATGCGGGGCAGGGCGAGCCGGTCCGCGGTGTGCGGGCCTTATGCGGGACGGGCCGGCCCACATTGCCACCCCTATTCACAACGGATAATTTTAGTATTAAATATTTTAATATTTATTTATGAATAGTTCGGAGTACAGGTAGATATTTATTATATAAGAAAATTAAATATTTTATTAGGTTAAATTTAATTAAAAGTAAATTTAATCTACATTTTATTATAAAATAAGTTAAATTTAATTAAAATTAAAATTTAATTTAATTTATATTATATTTTATGTTTTTTTATAAACTTTTTTAACTTTTATTACAAAATGTTATAAAATATATTTATTTTTTAAATATTAATCGGTATATATTTATATTTCCATAGTTATTATCTTAAAAGGTATCTGACCAACAATCATATTAGTAATGAATGAAATTTTTTGTTACAAGTTGAACAGTGAACAGACACTACACAGTGAACAAATACTATCGGTGTCCAATCTAACTCGTTAATATCTCCACATTTAATATATCACTTATATTACAACTAAAATTATGATACCTGAATGATATTATATATTTGTCAAATACATTCTTTAAATATACCTTTGTTCAATTTTTTTATAATAAAAATAATAATAAGCTATTATTATTATAATTACAAAAGTAAATTTAAATAATTTATAGTTTTTTTAGACAATTTTTTATTATAACTAGTTATTTTAGTTTAAAAGAATAGTTAAAGTTTAGAAAAAAAATTGTCAAATAAAAAATTGTTAAATTTAAAACAAAAAATAGTATGTAAAGAATAAAATTGATAATATAATTATTTTAATTTAAAAAATACTTAAAGGATAAATTTGAAAATAAAATGTGTACACCAAAAAATCTCTTTGTTAATATAATAAAAGTATAGATCAAATATGATTTTGATTTTGATTAAATTGAGACTAAATTAAAAAAACAATATTACATAATTAGCATGAAATTTCAATTATACATAGAATGAAACAAAATATAATCAAATGAAGATTCAAAAATATTGAATAATTAAAATAATGACGGGTTTGTCACTTTAAACAATATCGTTATATGATTGTATATTTTTCTTAAATTAAATTGCAAATATTTAAATATATATGTAATCTTATAATGTTACCCATAATTTGTTATGCATGCCTCTCTATATATAGAGAGGATGTTTGTGTGTGTATAAGTGAATATATAATCTCCACTTATTTAGAAAATTAGTGAATTTATCACATAATTGTTATAATATATTAGGTTTTAATTATTTAAAATTTATAAAATACTTAATATTTTAATGAATACTCATTAAATCATTTTATATTAATTAAAAAAATAAAATTTCAAACATGATTTAAAATTTTTTCACAAAAAGTAAAATAAATTATTTTCATCTAAATATAAATTTATATAATATAATAATCAATTAATTAGTTCAAATCATTGTTTATGCTAAGTATACTTTTAGTTAATATATTTAGATGTGAAATTGAAATTCGTTATTCTTTCTAATAGTTTATACAATATTTGTTCTCATGTTTTAGTAATATATAAAATACATCTTCCAAATTGAACACATGATAGTCATTGGTCATGGTTGTTAATGAATTAAATAGTATTAGAAAAAAATGAACAATTTAAACAAAATTGATGAAAATTGAAATCTATTTTAGTACAAAAACAAAATTTTGATTGATTTAACAAAAGTTGACAAAAATTGGAACAAAAAATTATTTTAACCTTAATATAATATAGCTATATTAGTAATAAAATAATCTTTTAGGTTTTTTTTTTATCTCAAACATATTAATTTAATAGAGTATTAGTACAAAATATTATTTTTGAGACTATTTTGCTTAAAAATAATTTTATAATTAATTAATTAGTGAAGAAATATTAATAGTAAATTATTTTAGACATTCTTTTGTTAGAGGCAAGTAATTTTACTTATTTTATCCTTGAGCTAGCTTTGTCCCTAATCATATTTAACAACAAACTATCCATTTATTTATGATTAGTTCAGACGCTTTTGAAGAAGTCTAGAAAAAACATTATTCACACAACTTATTGTTTTATTCAACAATGTAAATGTAAAAGAAAAAAGAAGAAAACTTTTTTCTGTTTTATTTTTAAATTTTAATCCTTTACAACGATACAAAACTTAAATAATGAATCGACATTTTTTAATGTATAATAAAAATTGTTTTTCGGTACAACTTATATTTTTAATTTATAATAAAAATCTTTTTAATGTACAAGGTCGTCTTCTTCATATTTAATCTCTATCCCTACTGTTTAAAGTTCCAATAGTTAAAAATAATAACATATCATTTAATTTTTCCTTTGTAATTTAAAAGAATAAAATTTGTATATTAAAAAATATTTATATTATGAATTCGAATTATATTATAATTTATTTATTAATACATTTATTTTAATCATTTAAATACATAAAAATAAACAACACACCTCTTTGTAATAAGAAAAAAGAAATAAAACGGTTATAATATATTTAAATGGTACGAGTGGGACATACATCGTAAGCGAGAAAAAAAGAGAAAAAAATCTAGTGAAATTAGATAAAAGAAAAAACTTGATATGATTATGAATGAATGATAATAATATAATTGAAAAATCTAGAAAAAAAAAAATATTGATATCGTAAATGACAAGAACAATGTAATTGGAATAGGATGAGAAACAACACTGCATAGTTAGTTTATTGATTCCATTAGCCATAGCCGCAGTGTTGTGTGGCGGTGACAACCATGGCTGACTCTTCTCAAGACCTCGACCAACTCCTCGATAGTACTTTCTTCCTCACTCACTCTAACTTTCTCTGATGTTAAATTATTTTTTCTCTCTTTCTGAGACTGTTTCATTCGATTATTTCAGGTGCTTTGGATGATTTTCAGTCCTTCAACCTTAATCCTTCTCTTCCAAGGTTATCGTTTCCGCCCTTTTTCGACTCTGCAATATCTTAATTTATTTTGGTTTTACTGAATCTTTGTGTGTTTGTGTTAATTGAATTGTGTGTTGGAAGTGGGGGAGCAATTGCGAGCAAAAACGAGAGTCCTTCGTTGCCGTCGGGGGTTCAGGGATTGGGCATGGGTTTACCTGATTTGAGAACGAAGAAAAAGGGGAAGCAGAAGGTTTCGAAGGACAGCCACGTGGCGGAGGCGCTGAACAAGCTGAGGGAGCAGACCAGAGAGGCTGTGAAGGGCCTGGAGTCTATGACCCCTCCTGCTGCTGATGATTTGGGGAAGGATGCCTTGATGGAAGATTGGGTCAAACAGTTTGAGCAGCTTGCTGGCTCTCAGGTATTTTTTTATTATTTTGTTTCCTTTTCTTCCTTTGCATCAATTTGTACTTGATTTACTTATTCAGTAATTTCTCTTGTCATCGAGCTTTAAGTTTGTTGTGTTCTCTAGTTTTGAGGTGAAAATCGGTAATGGATTTTAGGGGCAGTTTTTGTGCTTTGTTTTTTGCATCTTCATGTAGTCTAACAGTTTGTATATGTGAGAGGGCGCGGTGTGGTGATATAGGGTTTTAAATTGCTGTGTTGTGGTTGTGGAAACTCTAAAACCTTGATGTTGCTGCCAAAATTGTGGCTGCATACAGGTTATTCAAACCTATCCGTACCCCATTGAGATGGAATTTGAGTAATCATCAAAGTTTGTTTACTCTTGCTTTGAGTGGAAGGAACCTAGGTCTTTGGTTTGATCCATGTGTATGGAAAAACACCAGCCTTCTGTTCCAGGAGACTGATAATTCCCTTGAAATCTGAAGAAAGATTAAGTTTGGCAACTGTCATTTTTCCTCTTAGCAATTAATTTGTCTGCTGCTGCTTTGGACGATGATGAACTATGGACCAGGTTGTTATGGTGTTTCCTGTGTATATTCCTATCATTTCTCACAATAAGATACTCTCCTTACCTGATACGTACAAACACACACACAAGTTAATATAATATAATATATCAAAGAGACATATTGGAGCTAAAGGACTAATATTTGTTTGCACTAACCTGGGTTTTGTGTACTGGAATACCTATCATTTCTCACAATAAGATACTCTACTTCCCTGATACGTACACACACACACACACAAGTTAATATAATATAATATATCAAAGAGACATATTGGAGCTAAAGGACTAATATTTGTTTGCACTAACCTGGGTTTTGTGTACTGGAATTGTCAATAGTTGTGTATCAGAGGCAAATCAGTAATGTACGGAGGTTTTTATTTTTATTTTTTGAAAATGTGCTTTTATACTGCACATATACATATTGGGGCATCATATAGACATCTCAATGTTATGGTAGTCAACTGATACATAAGAGGAGGAAAAGAGATAAACGGAATTAAAAAAATATGGTAATCCAAATGGTATGGTGATATCACTCAATGTGACCAAGAAGCTGACTGCTAGTTACGTGAATGAGTGTAGCTTGAGGGTCACCTCCTCTCTCATAACTGAGTCAATGTCTAACTTTATAGCTAAATTCGCTTTCACTCTTATTTATAGTCAATTTTATTTATATCTGATCCTCTCCTTGCCCTCTGCATGCATGTTCTTTACTACTGATTGCCTATCAGATTAGCACTACATTCCCAATTACCTTCAATCAATTTTTCCCTGAAAGTCAAATGTTCATCACTCTTGAGGTGCTACGACTTTATTCTTGTGTTTGTATTTTGTGGATTATAGACTCTTTCCAATAATCCCTTTGGAGATCTTTTATTGAAACTCCTATAAAAAAGAAATCAATTTGGAGGTTCCACTTTTATTAGTTATGAGTTGTACCTCCTGCTTCTTTAATAAGTTTCCATGCATTTCCTAAATATTCACTTGCAATATTGATATACTTTGGGAAGGAGTGGGGAGGGGAGGGGACTCAACTTTAACAGCCTGTATTTTTAAGTGGTCTAACTGTGAGGAACTTTTGAACTGGTACTTGCTAGAACCTACCTTATCAAGGTGAATTGCTCATATATATACTTTGTTCCTTTGTGCTCTTTCTTTATGATTTAAATTGAACATGGGATTTACTTATTTTTATGTAATGACAAAGTCCAATTGCTCAGACTTTAGAAATCTAGGTTGGTACCGTTGTGATGACTTACCTGTTTGGTATTTTCTGAGTCCGAATGTCATGAAATTACGAGTTCAGTTGAGCCTGGCCTAGATGTTGGCCCTTATTTTATGCGTGGCGAGTTTTTCCTTTATGGAAATTTGAATGCAATGATCTTACTTTTAATAAAACAACTCAGGTTCGTATATGACTCTTGGAGATTCCACATCAATCAAATATGTGACAAAATATATATGTAAATGAGTGCAAATCTCTTGATGCTAATTTTATGAAGTTAAATTAGATTTAAAGTTCACTTTCTAAAAATTAGTGTCAAAGGATGTTGTTTGTCATGATGACAGCTTATTTGATTTGGTTTTTGTATTCAATTGATAACTTCTCTTTTTCTTAAAGAAGTTCAAAACTAAATGAAGAATTAAAGTTGGAATCTATTAATCAAGAGAACAAAAAGTAAGAGAGATTTGAACTGTACGAACTTTTATGTTGTTAGGTTTATAGAGGGGATTTCACTGGGGAGACACCACTAATGAGACCTGAGTTCAACCACATAAGGCATTGACACCACTCTCAATTCAAAACCTTAAGGCAATGGGTTTATAGGTCTTTATTCTTATGTAGTGCTCCATTTTCTCATTCTACCCAAAGTGGGACTTAGACTCACACTTAGATTTCCAACAATCTCCCCCTCAAGGGTGAGTCCCTTCAACCACATTGGTACACTCCCCTCTAGCGGAAGCATTTCCAACCACGAGTACATGCCTATAATATACTCGTCTGGACTATACTGTACTCGTTTGAGTCAATTTCAAGGCTCTGATACTACTTGTTAGGTTTACAAAGGAGGTTTCACTGGGAAGACACAACACCAATGAGACCTGAGTCCAATCACATAAGGCAATGACACCACTCTCAACCCAAAACCTTAAGGCAATGAGTTTATGGGTCTTTATTCTTATATAGTGCTTCACTTTATCATTTCTACCCAATGTGAGACTTAGACTCACACTTGGATCTCCAACATACTTATCCTTTTGCTGAGCTCTGCACGGAAAAGAGACTGGTGATAGATGATAGGCCAAGCAAAGCAGAAATTGAGGCTTGGAATACTTCTTTTCATATACAAACATAGCCGCTATTATATCTTGTGTTAAATATGTGAAGCTAACCAAACTAGACCAAACAATTTGCCATTTTTTGGCTATAATTTTTTACTTAGGAAGCAAGTAATTAAGGGCATCAAAGATATTGTTACTATTTATGGTGCTATTTCTTAAGTTTTCATCATGGGAATACCGTATCTTGATTTCCTTTCCTGGATTTAATGCTAATAATGTTATAATTATTATTATTTTATAGGACATGGAATCTATTGTGGAGACCATGATGCAGCAACTTCTGTCAAAAGAGATTCTTCACGAACCAATGAAAGAAATAGCAGAAAAATATCCTAAGTGGCTGGAAGATCACAAATCTAGCTTAAGCAAAGAAGAATATGAACGTTACGCACACCAATATGAATTGATACGAAACCTGAATGAAGTTTACGATAATGATGCCGGAAACTTTAACAGGATTGTCGAGCTCATGCAGAAAATGCAAGAATGTGGACAACCACCAAATGAAATCGTCCAGGAGCTTGCTCCCGATTTCGATTTAGCGAGTCTTGGCCAGATGTAAGTTCCCTTGGTTATTAATTGGTGTTTTTTATCGCACTATGAACTTGTATTTATCATTGTTTACTTTTTTTTTTTCAATAAGACCCTCGTGAAAATTTGCATGGATTATTTTTATCTTTCTAAACTCTGGACTAGATTAATGGTTTGTCTTGCAATTTTACGTAAGAGGTGTATGTTGATTTTATAGCTGTTATTTATGGGTGAAGCTCAATGTATCAGTTCTCACTTATGTTGATAATCAATACTGGCTAATAAAATAAATGGCTTTGTACAATCTCTAAAATCTGTCGCATTTATTTTAGTGCTAACTCAGTGATCTAACTTGCGGTGAATTACTACTGCTGAAATGGGTATTGAATCATCATATAAAAGCTACGATTTTATGTAGAATTGACTTGCTCCCAGTTTAGGAATGAAACTCCCATATCTAAGCTTTGATCCTCCCTAGGATACCTATTCCCCTCTCCCTTGAGGATGCTTTCCAATAAATATTTTTTAAAAATAAAACAGGTTATCTGGCAGCATCCATTGTCATTCTGAAACTTATCACTACCATTTTTTTTTTGTATCTTGTAGTTTTCAAACACATTCTTCTTGTATGTGCATCAACTGATGTGAACATTTTCTCCTGCAGATCTCCAGAGATGCTTGAAGGTCAGCAAAACTGTTGCATAATGTGAAGCAATTCTTGTCATTTACCAGTCTCTTTGATGGTTTACAGGTTCTTAGGAATATTTGATTTTCACTTGTCAGAATAAGATAGTTTTATGTGCTACAATGTTTTCCCCTACTCACGACAAGGTTACGAGGAAATCACAATTAGTCTCCTTCTAAGGTTTTATATGACAAAGGCATGTCTATCAATATTTTCTGCTGGAAATTATATCACGAGTTGTTAGTTGCAAACAAAATTTGCTTTCTGATTTGTTGAGATTCATTTCCTACATAATGAGTAATGACAAGGTATTGGCAAGGCTGAAAAGCACCAGTAGATTACTAGATTTATAGGTAAGATACACGAATTGTTCTTTCTGTAAAGGACTTACTAGTAAATGATGCCATAACTAGCCATTCTGTCTATATATTATCAAATATTCAAACACCAAAATCCTTTGAATGAGTTTTGTGTAAAGTCCCCTCCCCCTAACATTGCAGTAAAACAAACTGATAAACACTGAAATGAAATTTATTCATAATAAAAGAATCAAGATATGGCATTTGAAAAGTGATAGAAGAGTATACAGTGTACAAATCTTATTAAAGATTGAATGAATGAATTTCCTATGGTTAAACACTAGACAAAAAATTTGAGAAAATGACAACAATGCTATTGGGTAGACTAAAGCTGTGCAATATCTTGTTTTGGGGGCTCTCTGCATTAGCTAAGCATCAGAGGGTGCGATCCAGTGTCTCCCATTGACAAAACTCTTGACCAGGAATGGATGGGCAGATTCAAAATCTAGCTCTTGGGCTAATGGGACTCCACGTATAGCCGCAGCACCTGGTCCCCAGCATTTGTACACTCCAAAGAACACAGTCCTAAACACCCCAAATCAAGACAAAGTGTTACAAACATACCATAATAAGATGATTATATAGTATGAAGTATGGTTTTGAGAAATGATGGTGGATGACAGAAAGAAAAGTGTATGATTTAATATGACTAGAATATTGTTAGGTCTTACTTGTTATTGTAGGAAGTGTTCCAATCATCCCAACCACCATGTGCAACTATGTCGTCGAAGTAGGTGTAAGCGTAGACAATCCTAGAGTACTGGCCCATTGCACGGCCCACATAAATTGGGCCTGTTCCTGTCACCTTGCACCGTACGAATGCGAAGCCTGTTTTCTCGTGTGGGGATCTCCTATCTTGGGCTGCGATTGACCCAAACCTCGTGGCAATTGAGTGTAGCCTGCAATCCTGAACCAAACGATGCTGTTAGATCGTCCAACTATATAAGAAAAATGATTAATGCCATCAACACTTAATATACATTTAGAAAGAATAAAAAAAGATAATTTTATATAATATATGGTGTGATAAAAAAGACAAAAAATAAACAAGTATATAAAAATTATAGATAAAATTATATTTATCAATATTTAGTGTAATTTTTTCAAGTAGTTATTTTTTGGCATAATTAACTTGTTGATCTTATAATAGAATAATGTTTTTGCTTTGGTTCCTTTTTATTTTTTATTTGATTCTTTTTTTTTTTTTTTTTTTTTTTTTATTTTTTATTTTTTTTTTTTTTTTTTTTTATTTTTTATTTTATTTTTTTTTTTTTTTGCTTTTAGCCTTTAATGATAACTTTTTATTAACTCTGATATCAGGATGATTTTATTACATATTGTGAAATTGTTAACTCAATATTGTTGATGTCTTGAAAAATGTTACTAAATTCGAAACACTCTATGTTAGAATAACTAAAACTTTAATTATTAAGAACAACGTCTGTGAAAAAACATTTAAAAAGATAAACTAAGAAAGCATTCGTAATGTGCAACAGATAATTGATTTATTTATGCTCATTTAAACTTCGACAAATTAATTTTTGGTACGAAATGAATGAAGAAGATAAACTACTGGCAATTATATTGTTAGAAAAATATATTCATCATATGCTATACCTTTGAAACATTTGATGCTATCATTATTTTATTATCGGTAACCAAAGTTATAAATTTCACTTGGGTTTCGTTTTTGTATTTTTTCTAGATAGAAATAATAATTTTGTATATAATTTTACTCTATTAAATAAAGTTTAAGAAAATAGAAAATGATCAAAATAAGAAAGTACGTACTATTAAATTAAAAAAATGGAAAAAGCTTTGAGAATAAAGAGCACATAATGAAGTCACGTGTGAGTATTAGGTACGAAATTTCAAACAAAAAGCCAAAACAATGAAGCTGTAAAAGTTATTAGAAATCTGCGCTCGGCTAGAAGAAAAACTAGAGTGGAATAATTGTTGGGTTTATTATTATTATTTTTTTTTTAATTTTGAAAGAGCATTTTGCACACATGCACACACAGGGCAAAGATAAAACATAATGTAAGCTAAATAAAATTGATTATATAACACATAATCAATGATCTGATATTTTCTTTTAATGGTAAAAAAATATTAGAGGTTAACGTGTTAGGTTTTTGTCAATCGAAAAATATTTTTTACCATAAAAAGCGTAATGATAATGAGTGTATACAGAAGTTTAATTTATTTATAAATGGCAAAGTGGCAAAAAGCTCAAATCCTTTTTCATGCAAACCATGTCGTGCACCACTAAACTCCCTAGCAAACTTAAAAAACCGCTAGAGAGTGCTTTCTGAAAGTGGATGAAAAAGATGAAATAATAATTTAATGAAATTCATGTTTCATCAAATATAATATAAGAACAGTATGAGAAAAACAATTTTGTTCTGACAACAAAAGATAAAAATTAAAGGGTGCATGGTAGCATGTAGAATAAAATACTGAAACATAGGTAAATGAAATTAATAATATTACCTTGTACATAGACCTGCCATTCCCAAAAATGAAATCGATGGAACCCTCAATGTAACATTCTTTGAAGTAATGACGGCCAGCATCGTCGCAGAGAGTGTCTTGTGCACCGTAGAACCCGCAGCCGGAGAAGTAAGCTTTGTCCCCGGAAATGCGAAACGCCGCCGCTTGCCACCCCTCCATTCCCGGCATCGGCGCCGGAGAAGTGTTCTGCACCGTTTCATATTAATTTATTGACTGCTTCTAAACTTTTGGCCGAAAGGAATAATCGCACTCCACAAATTCAACGCTCGTAATAGTATAAAGTGGTTAATTCATGCAATGCAGTATATGCTCATGGACCCATTATTGACTTTATAATCATATATCATCAAGTTTTTCTCATCAAACTCCACATTTTCCCAGAACAAAAGAAAGTTATTAGAACCCTACTTTGTGAAACGCGTACAAATGGGTAGGGAATGTTTTTCTCTCCCCTTCTTTACAAACAGAAAAGAATGGATTTTGTTCAGTTCCTTTGAAATATTTTTTGATTGAAAAAGCAAAAGTTAAGAGATGCTGTAAAATTTGTTGAAACTCTTATGATGTTAAGTTAAAAGGAATCTTTAGAGATGCAAACAAAAAGTGGGTAACTGGTAATAAATGCATTGATAATGACAATGCATAGCATATGGAAGAGATGAAAAGTTACCTTGAAGCTGATATTCTTAGCAGAGAAAAAGTTGGCAAAAACTGTAACAGAAGCTGTTCTGTAAGTACGCAATTGTTGGCCGTTGGGACCAGGGTCACTGGCCCTGTCATGCCATTCTATCACCGTCACATCTCTTCCCGCTCCTTCGAATGTAACGTACGGCTTCGTCACGGGCACTACCACTTTCTCTCTGCGCAAACAAAACCAAACACTTCACTGTCATAAATAAACAAAAAATGTGTTTCAAAAGTGCAGAACAAAATACTAAGCACAATTAACCACGTACATTTAAGTTTTAAGTAAATGCAATGCTTATGAAATAATAATCAGTAGAAGAAGAATGATATGTACATGTAATATCCGGGGCTTATCTGAATAACGACGTTCATTGTGTTGTTGTCCGGGACGGCATTGACGGCGGCTTGGACTGATCGGAAATGGCCTCCGCCGTTAATGTCGACGGTGATTACCCGGTAGGTTGTGCATGTCACAGTTGTTGCATGCAATAATAATATGCAAGAACTGAAAAGCAGAAACATTTGGAAGATGGAGAGAGAAGCCATAAGATGACACTACAGTAGCATTGGAAAGCACTACAGAGAGATTGTAGCTTGCAAGAGAATGAAATGCGTGTGAAGAAAAAAACCAGATGGAATGTGCAACGAGGGAGAGTGAGAACAGATGAATTGGGGGTGCATTCAGAATTTATAGGCTGTGATAATCGATTCCTCGTCTAACGGTCACTTTTACAACTTTTTTTGTTCTGTTTAAAAAAATGCAGAGAAAACATATTTTTTGAGGTGTGCGTCCTATTAAACGAGAGTTATCTACGAATAATTGAATAAAGGTGAATATTGTTTTGGCTGTTCTAAGAACATTGTATGAATTTGTAGAAACATGAAAAAAAAGTAAGAGTAAGAGTGTGTGGGGTTTGCATGTGACAGTAAGATACGCATGGAGGAAGGTACAGTGTTTGACATCATTAACTATTTGCCCGTGACTTTTCATAAACTGTGAATGCCCTAATTCCCTATCCATGCTTGGAATCTATAGCCACGTGTTCATTCATTACATGGCATCAACAACATCGTCATCTAAATTCAAACGGTTACATATTAGTTTTATTTTTTTTCTCTTAACTTTGATTAGTTAATGTGAATTCAAGACACTATAGTTTTATATTTTATAATAAATAAATAAAAGGGATGGTATTTTTAGTTTAAAGAAGATTTTTTTTTTCATTTTTCTCTAAATTAATTACTTCTTATGTGTCAATAAAAATAATACATTTATTAAGAATTGGATTATCTTAGGGAATTCCTCTAAAAAGTGAGATGATTATTATTAATATTTGTAAGCAAATCTAAACTGAGAATTGGTTCAAAAATATTAATGTTGTATCAATTTGTTGAATTTAAAACAAATCATAAATATAATTTATTCTTTTTAACTAAATAAAGAAATGTGTCGTTTCTATTTTCAATGACATAATTATGTGTTTTCATCACAAAATTTTGTTTTTTTATAAATCTTTCTATTATTTAGGAAAAAAATGTAAAATAAAAAATATAAATGTGAAATGTTTTTAATATTCATCATAACATATGAGGCACTGATATAATATGTGTATCAGATATGATCGCTAGCAAATTAGGTCATATATGCATCCATAGATATACATACGTGTATATATATATATATATATATATATATATATATATATATATATATATATATATATATATATATATATATATATATATATATATATATATATATATAATTTAATATATAATAACTAAATGTGTTAGGGTGATTATTTTATTAATCAAAGTATTAGAATGATTTAATTAATTAAATCTATGACTAAGAGCATGTATGTCTTTAATGTATAGATATCATAAGCAATGTTTTAATTTGATGAAGGGGCTAAAGAAATTAAGGAAGTAAGGGAGAAAAGTTACATAAAATATTATGGTGCTTATCTTAAAGCATATATTATTATTTTCTGTTCCGTTCCTTTCTCTTTCTCTCCTTCATAAGAGATAATTAAGAGGGAACCTTCAAGTACTTTACAGTTGGAGGATTAGAGACAAAATTTAATCTACTATTAAGTTTTACATTATGCTCTATAGGGTTTTGGGGAATGCTATTAAGGGTTTTAATTGCTTATTTATGATTGGTATGTTTGAGTGTATAATCTAACAATCACATGGATTAATTTTGAGAATATTATAATATGATACGTTATATATACATATTGAAGAGTGTATGATAATTCTTAAAAACATAGTAAATATGCGATTATTATTGTAATAATTCAAATTAAAATCATGTATATTAAATGTCATCAGCATAAACAATTATAAATTATTGTCATCACAAAAAAAGTATTGGTAAATTATCCTAAAGTATTCGACACAAATACATGTCACACATATATACATAATCCAAACTGAAGTATTGATGCATCATAAATCATAACACATTAGAAAATTAAGAAAAAAAATATTATAAAAGAATTTAGAAATATTCTACATTAATTATTTTTAAAATTTTATTATATAATTTACAAAATTATTATATTTTTTATTTGTTATTTTAAAACTTAAAATTAATATCTTTAATTCTTATTAATCATGTACTTGTTTTTCTCGTTAAAGAAATGACAAACGGGCAGGAAAAAAATGAATAAAATAAGCAAAAATTGCTTATATTTTGTTAATATTGTGTCACTTATAGAAACCCTCTAAAATATTATGCATAGTACATTTCTTGATTTTAGTGTATGCATGTTGTTCTTTAACTATGTTCAAATTCATATACGTTTCGCCGATAAAAATAAAATTCATACGTTTCATCTTACACACTATATTTATTTATCACGTTATTTCTCTTACACTTACATTGGATTTACAAGTTTTGTTACAGTAAGCATACCAGAATGTCCAAGATTCTTAATGTTGAACTCTTTTTAGAATCCTGTGAATCAATGAAACCTTTAATCTGTGTTTGAATCTATATATTTATTATTAAAGTGGTATGGTAACAATGGATTTGCAAGTTACATCCGCTTTTGTTTTTTAAGATTTGCATAGATTTGAAAGAGTTGATTTGCATATAAAAGAAGATTAATTTATGGCAACTTAAATGAAGTGGAAACCATTACTTGTATTAATTATATTTATTGAATGTGAGTATCTTGAACATATAATTGATGTTGGCATTAGCATGCAAGTGTGGTAAAGCATATGTGTTTTTGTGTCCAAACGGTCATTTGGAGTGGTGTATGTGTGCATGACACATGCATGATGGTCCCAGCATGATGAATAGTATTTTGTATCACACCATAAAACCTAAACCACTGATGAACTGTACCAAACAGACACACACGTTGGCCCCCACCCAACATGTTTTTTTTCGAACGTTATTGCAAGTTGGAAAATGAACACTGTCTAACATCCTCGGTTTGAGGCAATTCAGATTAAAATTTACGCCACTATACTTCGTAGTGATATACCAATATTTTAAATGATTAAATTAAAACCCAAATGGGTATCAGAAGTCAATGACATTCGGCTATGATCGTGGAAATAGAGGCACAAAAGAAATCATTGCAGTTTCATCTTTTTCCAAAAATACTACTAGTGCCTTTTCGCTGTTAACAACATGCACTGTTCTTAAACAAACTCTAATTAACATTTTAGTCACATTCTAAAACAAACTCATGAAGTCATCCGCACTGCAATCTTCATAATTAATTTTTCAAAATACGAACGATATATCTCTTCATAATTAATTTTTTAATTTTATAGGATAATTGAGATGGTGCCATTTTTTGGGATGAAAATCATTTCGATCCATGATTAAGACCTACGTTATGAGAAGATTAATATCAAATATTAGTACACTCTAAATATTCCTAAATTATGTTTAGCCTGTATAATTTAGGTCTTCACGAAAATATGTAAAAAAGACACCTTTTATAAGGGATTGTTTATTTATTTTTTAATTTATTTACTGTATATGATTAATGTATCGGTTACTTAAGCGTCAGAGTCTATAAAAGACACAACATCTCAATTGAAGAGAAATAATTAACTCATATAAGAAACAAACATAAAAAACAAATCTTGGTAAAAACATCTTGAATATAGCAAGCTTATGGTTTGTGATCAGGGATGTCAAAAAAATTTGTATTGGCGGGTATTCGCGGATAAAACTCGCAACAGATAGAAAACGGATATTAAAAATGGATACCCGCTACCCGCGGGTACGGGTATTTTTGATACCTGCATGTTAATGGGGTGGGTACGGATATCATAATATTCGTAGCTGTGGATACCCGTACCTGCTAAACTTACACTTGACATTCTTCTCTACCCTTTCTTTGAAATTGGGCATATACATCAAACTTTATATAAACAATGACGTTTATGGTATGCTTGTTGTCAAATGATGGAATCAAAATAAGAATACTTGGCATGTGGCAATTGGGATTTATTATTTGCTTATTTTGTTTATTTTTCAGGAACCAATCAGAGAAAGAGTTTTTTTTTTTATCAAAACACTAATTAAAGAATTTCTATTTGGTTGAACGTCATTTTATAATTACTTCAACAATTATTTGGACTTGTATAAACTTTAGTTTATTCTAACTTCATTTAAAATTTATGACTCAGTGATATATTTTATTTTATTTTATTTGAATTTATGATTAAATATTTGTTTATTAAATAATTTTGCAAACATCTGCGGATACTCGTGGATACCCGTGGATATGAAAAAAATAGACAGATACCTGCATAATAGATACCTGACAAATATAGGTACGAGTACGGAGCAGATATTTATCCAGTGGATAGGGTACGGGGGAGCTGCTACCCGTACCCTACCCGTCCTGTTGACATTCCTATATGTGATCTAATATGTAAGTATGTATCAAGTATATATATATATACACGTCTTTCTTTTTATGTGTTCTATTTTTTTTCTATTTAAGTGATAGAAACAGACTCACTTGTTTTAAAATGTCTTTTTCTTCTAAAATATTCAAGTTTCTTTGTTTAAATATACACAAAATTTGTATTCCTGTTTATTCTATATTAAACAAAATTGATATGAATTTAGTACGCGAAAGTATGCACAATTTTACATTTTCAGTGATTGAAAATATTATTTTATAAAAAGAAATATAAAAATGTCATATTTTTTAGAAATTGAAAACATATCTAGGGTTCTGAAGTCAAATTCGACCCAAATGCCAAACTGTAATATTAAAGTTTAGGCCCATTTATTTCTTTATGCTATTCCTAACTGGACCCATCTTTGGGCTCCCTCGGCCTGTATAACTTTTTTTTCCATTTCAGTTATGCGCTAGCATACAATAATAGATACAATTAACCAGCTTTTTTTTAGGGTCAGTATATATATATATATATATATATATATATATATATATATATTTTTAAATATTAATAAATCAGAAATTTTTGATACATTAAAAAAATATTTTTAAAAAATAAATAAACAATACTTTTTTAAAGGCTTAATATGACAATGGTGCTCATCAATTTCACATGCTATAAAACATCTATCTTGATTATAATATACACGGTATGGATATTATTACCTGTAAATTAAAAAAAGAGAGGTAATTTTCAATTAAGTTGTATAAATAATTAATTTTATCATTCATTAAATAGTGTATTTTCAAATCGTGTCATACCAATACTCAAATACTGTAAACAAGTTGTAATATAAGTTTGTAATGTAGTTTGGTATTCAATGTACTTCCTTAATATTTATTAGTTTGGTAAGATTTAGCGACATAAGGTCAAAAGCAGGCTACAGCATTGCGAACAATATGCCTACGAAGCAAAGGCTAAGAAAATAAATAAGAAAGTAAGAACGAGAAATTATTAGTATATCTCAAACAAAACGTTAATATTATGTATTGCTCATAATTTGGTATACATTCATAAAGATTAATAAATATTTTAAATTGTCAAATAATATATAATTATTACACTAGTATAAAATACAGGTAATAAAACTTTATAAAACAAATTTTAAAATATAAATAATAGTTGATAAAATAAAAATACTAAGAAGTGTAAATATGTTTTGTCCAAAATATAATTATTTTATAATAAAAAAATATAACACAGAAATAAAATATTAATTTAAAATTGTTATTATCCATCTCCTAAGTTACTTCTCTAACCAACATGAGGAGAACTTGTGACATGAGCTGTCTGTGCACATGAAATTAGAATTCTGATTGAAATACACTAAAATAACTCCTAAGATGTATATTCTCTCCCACTATATACTTCTTATGTTCCTCTTCAAGTGTGACATGAGCTGTCTGTGCACATGAAATTAGAATTCTGATTGAAATACACTAAAATAACTCCTAAGATGTATATTCTCTCCCACTATATACTTCTTATGTTCCTCTTCAAGTGTATGTGTAATATGAACAAGAGATTCAGTGGTGTGACTAAATGTTAAAAATTTGATTACAAGAACCAATAGTGCAATTGTTACAGATATATGAGAAAAACAGCAAAACAATCTTTATATACACACACTAGCTGCCGCTGGTAGTAAGTGCAACACGACCTTCTGCCTCCAAAAGAATGTATATAACCATAACAAACATCTTGATGGAGCTGAATCCATGGCACTTTCTCCCCTTTAATTTTTCAATGAACCTGTCATCAATGTCCCAAGCATTGTATGATGCCCAATTTGACAGTTCAATATAACTTGTTAAACCAAGAAGGGGGCGAAGATTCTCCTATTCTTGGCATAAAAGCTTCCCTTTCTAGAGACTGGTGAAGCCCTGTCATTATCCTAGTCATGGATGCCCACACAAATGGTGCAGCACAGAATGCATAACCAAAAACGCACAATGCTCTCACTACACCATCTGAATACCAAGGAAAAGCCATCACCATCAAGACACCAACAATCCCAAGCCAAGGCATCAAAACTGGCAACATTGGAAGCAGAAAGGCATTGATTGCAACTGAGCACAATGCAAAGACACCGAGCAAGTAGAGTGGCCATCCTAACAAAGGATGAACTGTGTGAGGAATAATGAAGAAGGGTGTTGTGTAAGCAGCAAGGATGCTCCACAATGCCACCAATTTCAGAGTGTTCTGCACCAAGCTGATGCTCTTGTCAGAGCGCCTATAGCACAGCTTTGAGAGACTTGGCCTTGCAAAACGTGTCATTGCTATTACGCCCAAATATATTGCTGATTGAATAAGTATCACCGCCATCTCAGCACCGTAACTGCACTAAATAATACGCTAATTGTTACAATGGTTCACATTAAAGTATGAAAATTTGAAATGAAATCCAATCTTACCCCAAAGTTTGACGACGTTTATCATGCCACTGGATGCCTAATGGGAGGACAGGCCAGGACCACCAATACCATGGCTTCAACCATGGTGCCCCTGGGAATGTGATCACACTGTTTGGTCCACAGGGTATGCTCCAGCGAAGTTTAAGATCTGAAGAAGTAAGAAATGGTATTAGCATGCATCAAGTTTTCAGCAGTGAAGTTTCAAAAACTAAAAGATAAACGTTCCTTTTTGTTTACATACTTACAATAATAAGAAGCATCCATCTGATAACCTAAAGGAAGCCTATATGTTCCATCAAGCCTGGTGCCATTTGATGGTGGATAAAACATTGGCTTATCAAGCAACTCTGGGAAATAGCTTGCTATGAAGCCCTGGTCTGCACCATCAGGATTTTCTCTCCCATTTTGTAATTCATCAACCATATCCTTGAACACGGCCATTGATGGCTGCAAATATCAAGCAGTACAACACAGATAATCTTAGATGATAACTTTTTTCACATAAAAAACGTTTTGAATAAGAGTACCATACAATACACTCAACCTACAAAGGTGAATTTTTTATTGCATTAACACAATATCATACACATTAGTATTAATGTAAAAAATCCTTATGGCATCTTTATACAGTTAAAAAAATGATTTAAATGTGGGAATAATTATGAAAAGTTTGGAGTTATATTGCAGTTTCGTAGATGGTGAAATTGTAAGGGTGTTGGAGGAATGTACCTGCAAGACGAAAAGGCCCGTGTGGAACACACAAGGATTGATAAAGACCGCACAGAACTGTCCACATTGAAACAACTCGTCTGTGTTGTGAAGGAAGAGGTTGTCTGCGTCCAACATCACAACCCTGTCATACTCCACTAAGCTCCACGCGTACAGTTTGTTCAACGATAACTTGAATCTCTTGTCAAAATTGTCTTGATGCTTGTATGGGTTCTCCAGATTTTCCACTCTCACTACTTTCGCACCATCTTCCTTTTCACTGGACAACACACAAATAACAAACAACCCTCAGTTACCAGTTAAACTGAATGATAAGTGCAGGCTCAAATTGTTAGTTCATAAAAGAAGGGGCCATCTCGTACTCCAAATTAACATTAATCTCTCCTTCGAGTGTGCTGACATGTTCTCACGAAATTGTTTTCTAACTAGTCTAGTCAACTATGGCATGATCGTAGGGACCACTACACACCACCGTCTAAAACCCTAGCCATCAGTTTCATGTAGCACAACTCTAATTTTTAATGCGAGTTATCTTCTAGCAACTGTACTCATCAATTATGGAATATAATAAGAATATGTATATTGTATATGTTATAATCTTAAAATTATGGGTGCTTGTAACTTAGATAAAAAAGAAAAATTATACTATGACTCTCATTTTTTGATCTCATTTTTACTTTCTAACGTGACTTAGTGTGGATTATTAATTCTTTCAACTGTCCTGTGACAGAGACCAAGTAGATCGGATCACAATCGAATCGTGACGTTGAGATTGTTATATTCTTAAGTAAAATAAGTTGTGCCACTATAACTTTTGGCTCAGTGGTAAACTCTCGATACTAACACTATTAAGATTATTAAGATTACTAGATGAGTTTTTAACTGAGCTGCACTAAATTTTGTGATAAATAAATAGTATTTTATGTTGCTGTGAATCAATTAAGAAATATTAAGCAAACCACTAATAGGTTTTGTGCTCTAATATAAAAACTGTTAAGCAACATTATATAATTTTAAACAACTCACATAAACAGGCGAAAACTACTTATAGTCTATAAGTAGTATATCAAGCTTAATGTTTTATTCGTTCAAGGCTTACCAATTAATATTTTTTTTTTCATTATGGCATAGTTATCTGTTTCCTGGGAACCTATGAGTGAGCCACTGGGTAATTGACCCAACCAATGAGATAATTCAGTTTTAGAATTGAAACTAATTTTTCACTAAAAAACACTATAGAGAAGATATTGGTGTCAACGACAATACCATAATGCATGATTACATTAGTGATAATGTTAAGATATGGCCAAATTTTCTGCAATGAATACCACTACAAACGACGTGCACGACCACGACATAATTAGAGAAAAAAAAAAAATACTATGACAAGGAGGGTGCTTTTGTTTTAACCATTGAAATGAACGATAAGTGATTCCTGCACCTATTTCTTTTAAAAACAAATGTCCTAAATGCTTTCCTCTTAATTGTGCAAGACTAAAATGACACATCGAACTTAAAATCTCATGATAAAATCAACTTAAACAAGATATAAATGATTTTTTTTAAGGATAATTAAATTATTTCAAGCACATTGAAATGCAATATAACTGTAAGTGCATATTTAATTGGACATTTCAAAACACCCAAATTATGGATTGTAAAAACCAAATATATTTAATATGTAAAAAATTGAAAGAAAAAAAACTTAAAATAATTCTCTTAGAAAAAAGAGCTTGTTACAATCAACATAATAAACAGTACTGCTTTTACTATTAGTTTTGGTGCGTTAATTTAAAAAATAAATAAATAAATTTACGTAATTTAAAATAAATATTTTTTTTGATAAAGTAAGTGTTTATTATATGTTTAATCAAAATAAGTTTTAATCGTTTTTAAATATTTGTATTTACTTCGAATTAACTTCAACAAACTAATGTTAACAAAGATCAATAACTATTTTCCATTGCATCATCTAACAAAAACTGTTTCTTAATTTGTTTCCATCCCTAATATGGAAGAATATTAAAAGGTTTTCGCCAATAGATATCAAAAGCATGTTGACCATGAGCTATTTAACATATTTATTATTTTTATCATAATAAAATATTAAATCGTAAATATTGAATTCTTTAACTTCAAATACACAATAAATATTTTATATTTTATTAATTACTATCATTTGAGTACTCATATTCGTCTACATATATGCAACAGAACATCACTTTTTAAAATTTTAAATTTTAACTTTACTAAAACAAAGTTGAACTTTGTAGATCAAAGATTATAAAAACCATAAGTTGGAAAGCAATTATTTATTATATTAAATAGTAAATAATTTATTGAAAAAAAAAACCCACGTTCTCCATTAGGTTCAAACGATACTTATAAATATGCCTATTTTAAATAGATCAAATTAAGTTAAACTTGAAATATTCATTATAGCATTAGATATTAAAGTTTTTAATTATAAAAAAACTTGAATTAGGCGCACATCTAATTATTAAGAAAATAAAAATTAGTAAAACTGATACAATTTTGTCACAGTATTATAATTTATCAATAGTCATTTTACATAATACTGACAGAAAAAAAAAGGTAGTTTGATTAAAATTTTTAAAAATATACTTGTCTTGGTAAATAATGTAAAAGACAATATGGCAATTGGATTTGACTTATAATACCACAAAACATGCTTCCTAAAATAAGGAAAAAATGAAAAACATATTTTTTGCATTAATTTTTTTTTTGTATTTCTTTAAATAGATAAGTATATTGCAGTAAAATACAAAAATGTGTCCCCTCTTTTACACAATGCAATTTAAATTCCCTTGCAGTTTTTCGTACTAAAAAGGCCCTTTTAAAAATAAGTTAACCAGAAAAACTTACTTTTTTTTTTAACAAATATGCTACCTCAGAGTAATTTAAACACAAATTTTTAAAATAATACTCCAAAAAAACGTATTTTGTAAGACTAAAACTGCACGCTGTGATAGAAGGAGGAAGTTTTTCTTTTTTTTTCAGAGAATTAATATTTTCAAATAGAACATAAAAACATTAATTGTCGCTCTATAATTACTGTACTGTAAAGTATTTATATTTTTCAGCAAAACAAATGCGAACTATAACTCGTAAAAAGAAAAGTCCGAAAATATTAATTACAAAAATTATGTTTGACACTTTAATAATGTACATACGTTGTTAAGCAAAATAATATATATATATATATATATATATATATATATATATATATATATATATATATTCACACGTTTACTCTTACATAGTTTTCTATTTCATATTTTTAATTTTTTTATTAAATTTCTTTTATTTCTCGATAACCGCTAATTCTTTTAATAAAATCAAATTCTTTACAAAACATTGTAAAGTAAACATCACAAAAGACTATGTTTAATTATAGTTTTTTAAATATGTTTACATTATCTTTCATTTGCTTTAAAAAGTTACAGTAATTTGTAACTGAAAGACAATGTTTAAATATAGTTTTTTAAACACGTTCACATTATTTTTTATTTGCTTTAAAAAGTTGCAGTAATTTATAACTGAAATTTGATTCTAATTAGAGATGACTAGCTGTGTTAGCGTCATGATCATGAATGTGTATTCGTATTTTCTTAATTTTTATAAAAAAATGATTTAAAACAAATAAAAAATATATAATTAATTATTAAAATAGTTTTTAAATGTAAATTTTGAAAAATAAAATATATATATAAAAATAATTTTAAACAGAATGGTTAAAGATAAAAAGAAATTTTAAAATAAACGAAAATATTTTAGATAGAAAAGGATGTATCTATATATATTGTTATAAATACCAAAAGATGGGAGGCACATAGCTTTTATCCTATTGAAGCGGAGAATGTAAAGACAGAAAACTTGTTAAATAGAGAAGCATTTTGCCGACCGCAAGAAACAATGACCAAATAGGAACAAGACGCGAAAGAACCATCCCATTTCTCAAGGACGTTGATACCATCGTCAAACGCCCTTGAACTTCACGCGCAATCCCAAACACATAACACAACAAATCACGTGTCATGGGACAACTTACAACTCCATACTTAACAAAACAAGGAAAAGAAAAAAAATACCCTTATCTTGTTATTCCATTAAAAAAATGTCAGATATAATGAAATTGCTGATAGCTACTTTTTTTTTTTTTCATGAACGTTTAAAAATATACTTAATTCAGTAAAATAAAAAAATACTACGTTATTATATACACCAGGTGAAAACTGAAAACACTCCTTACAAAAGACTGAAACGACTAATACCAAAAAAGCACGGTTAGAAATAAAAATCTGATGAACTTTACTTTCAACAAATACTTAAAGGACATGGATTAAAAATATTAATATTATGTTGAATAAAAAGGTTTATAAGATTTTAATGAAATCTTAAATTTAGGAATTTGTATTATGTTGAATAAAAAGGTTTTGGATTTTGAAGGGGTTTTGGACGTGGACATTCGGACCCAAAAAGCCATTAACATTGTGCGCTGCACTGTACTAGACTACACTGCAAAGCAAACCCAATTAGCGCTCCCAATTTTTCTGAAACCTATCAAACCCCTTTTCATTTTCCACAAACCTATTTCTCGAATCGCAGCAGAAGAAGACGCTGATAATAAAGTAAAACCAAAACTAAATAAATAAATATTATTATTGAGAGGGACTTACAGAGCACGAATCCAGCGAGGAGGGACATCGAGAGAAGCAATGACAACGCGATCGGCTTGAGCGTCGAGCGTAGCCAGCGATTTCAGGAGTACGCGTATAGCTACGTAGAATTCGTAGTCCCTGGGCGTACCTACGTACATCATGGTGGCGTACGCGTTCCTTCTGCTTTTCTCTGTCTCTTTCTCTTTCTCTCTCTCACAGGACACACACCACAATCCCGATAACAACACCGCCATCACCACCACCAATCTCATCAAACCTCCGTTATTCGAACAACGGTGCTTCTTTCCCCACGCCATCGCCAAATTAGGTAAACAAGTAAATTAAGTGTGAATTGAAGGTGGTGGTGTGTGTTTGTGTAAGAACTGAAAAAGCTGTGTTGTAGTGGACCTCTTTGAACGTGTTGAAAAGTGATATGGCTGAATAGTCTTGGTCAGTTTTGGGTGGAAAACGAGGGAAAGAAGCTCTGTGTGTGTAGAGAGAAAGAAGGAGGAAGCAGCTTTTGAGTGGTACCTCTCACACACTCCTATCACACAAACCAAACCGATCCTTTCTCTCTCCCTCATATATAATTATTAACTCCTAATGTCTTTATTAATATTTTAATGTCACTAAATATCTGTACTGTTTTTAATTATATAAATTCTTATTCTCAATAAGTTTTCTTTTTTTTTTATCATAATAATATGTTTAACTATTGTGATTGTGGAATTTTAGTCTTCCATATTTTGATCATACCAATAATCTCTTTAAATATTGTAATATATAGCAGCACCATTTTTCAACTTCTAATTTGAATCTCTAAGTATTACTTTAAAAACTTCGATGACACGATTCACGTTTTTAAAAAGTGAAGATTAAAATTACATAATTATAATACCAGAGGACAACAATTATTAGTTGGTCTTTTTAATGTTTAATTTAAAAAATATATAAATATTTTTTATTTATTTGCATTTAATGTTATGACATATTTATTAAACTCAAGCAATATATCAAATGAACAAAGAAAAATATTAGAAGTCATAAAGGAAATAATTAATACTAATTCCTTAAATGTGTAGTTTTGCCTATGCACATGCATTCATTAATTAATATTAATTAAATACTAAATACGACACCAAGACTGACCGGTGATTTGAATTCTAAGAACACGTTACATATTCTAGTTTTGAAAAAAAAAATAGCTTTAATTTTCTTAGAACTATATTATTTTATAAACATAAAAATTTATAACCACTAATCTACAATAATTATTTTAAAATTTATATTTAAGACTATTTGTAGTTACTTTGAAATAGTGTAAAAGAAATCTACGTAAAAAAAAAACATTAAACAATTTACATTATCATCATTTGTTTCATAATGATATTTATTTTATTTTAAATATGATCGTAAAGCATGACAGTTTCTTAGAAACGTTCCACAGAAACATATTACTTAAATTGTTTAATATCATTATTTCGAAATGTTTGGCTGTCAAAACGTTTTAGTTGTGAGTGGGGTTAATTCAACCATCTTTTGCTCGCATTCATTTCTGACTAAAAAATATATATACTTATCTTTTAGATTAAAAAATAAACACACTAAATTAACCGACCAGTTCTTAAAAAAATAACCTGGCAGTATGAGGTGTAAGTAGCAAAAAATAAATAGTATCTATGCAAAATTAAAAATATCTTAATCTTACTATATTTGTTAAGTAAATAAATTTTATAGTTTTTATTTAAAAAATCTCAAAATATTTGAAGTCCGTACAGCTGTGCCAAGTCAATCAACTCACCAAGTGGCCTCCGGAAATTAATTCCCCGTTTGGTCGGTCGGTCCGGCCGAACATTCAAGAAACAAATTCAACTTAACTTTCACAATTCCCAATCATTAATATTAATAATAACATATTAAAATTAATACAGGTGATTTTTAATTAAAAAAATAAAATATTTAATATACATTTGAGTACATAGGAACATTTTGTAACATGTTAATAATTGGTGTGCAAACTACACGTATAACAAAAAAGAAATATTTGTACGGTTAATATTTTGGTATTGGTAAGGAAGTGACAAATTGATATTTGACATTTTTTGGTAAAGTTCCAAATTACAGCTTCGCATTTGGATTTAGGAACTTTCGCCCAAAACCCAATTTTGTTTCATGCCAGAAGCTAACAACAGCACACTGAATGTTTGCCATTTTTATGAATTATTAATTCTCATAATACCTTGATTTTGTAATACGTTGGTTTATGTTGCATAAGATTTATATTGATTAATTTAAAATGTGTTACTTGCATCACCCATTGTTTTCATTCACTTGCATTATAAAATTGCAATAATAAAACAAAGACTTCTTCCCACTCTTGTTTTCATAACTAGGTGTATCTCATTTCTAAATGAGTACACAAGGTAACACCCTCATGGGATAGGACCAGAACTAGAAGAGTACGAACTATACGATCATTCAAGAGGATATTTGACCTCAGATAATTAATAATTAATGGTTTCTTTAAGAAGAAGATAACATAAAAAATCAAATTACTTTTAGAGTCAACTTAGATGAATCGATAAAAGAAATCACTTTAAAATTATTTTTGTGATGGTGAGTCGGTTGTAAGATAATCGAAGAAATAAGAAATAATAATTTTTAATATTTTTTATATTGATTTTTCTTTTATTTATTGTTAGAAGTTTTATATCGATTAAGATATCAGTGAGAGTAAATTTCATTTTACAAGTCAGTATTATAAGATTGAGTTATTATTTGAACTATGAGTCAAAGTTGATCGTAATGAAAGTTAAGTTTATTATTCCACCTGCTATCCAATCACCACTCATTAATGTCTAGTCTCACACCGCTTGAGATGTATATACTTCAGCTTAAGAGCAGTATTGAAAGTTTTAAATCAACTAAAAATAAGATAAATTCACAATATATAAATAAATACAGATCTAATCTTAGAAGTCAATTTTGTGATGTTAAATTAGACTTAAAAGTTTAATTCTTAATATTTTCTGTTATTTTGTATATATAAATATTAATTATAAGTAATTTTAAGAATAATTGTTATAAACATAATAATTATAAAAATAATATAATTTTAGAGTTGAATTAATGTCCCTAAATGTATAAAGTTACGTTTTACTGATGAAGGAGAAAATACTCATTTATAAACTACAAATCTCACATGAGTGGACAACAATCTATACATACAGGGATGACGCCATGTCAAAGTTTTGGGTCAATTTAAAAGATTATTATTATTATTTTTAATGATTCAAGATTACAGATACCAAACATAATTATATATGTGAATGAAAAATTTGGGTTAAGTATAATTTTAGTCCTTGAAACTTCAATCTATTTTAGTCCTTAAATTTTAAAAATGAATGAATATAGTCTTTTAATTTAATTATGTTAACTTTTTTTTTGTGGTGTCGAACGCATTTCTCAGTAGATATTGAACCAGGAATATGTCAAACAGTAACTTCAATACTAAACGCTCGACATGTAAAAAAAAAAAAAAAACTTAACATAATTGGGTTAAAAGGACTATATTTATTTATTTTTTAAGTTTAGGAATCAGAATGTATCAAAGTTTCAAACAGAAACAAATTTCAATTTTAGATCAAAACATACTTAACCCAAAAAACATACTTAACCCAAAAAACTTCTTAAATCTTTAATAAAGTAGTATGTATGGTATTTAAATTACTTATCAAAATATCTTTTACAAAAGTTATAATAAATTATTGAAAAAGAAATTGGGTCTTGATATTGATAATTAAAAAAATTTATTATTATATAAAATATTTTAACCATACATTTTAGAAAATATAACCTAATATTTAGTTTATATTTTCAAAATTTAAAATATGGTTGAACTTGTATGCTTAAGATTTAAATACGATTAGGGAATATTCATTTTAGAAATTTATTGAATAACCATTATGAATTTATTTGCAATTATTTACAAAATAGAATTATTTATATTAAAGAAAAAACAACATATGCTAAAAGCACTACTATAAAGAACATTCTGCAGAATATTATTTTCGTGTTGGAAACGGAGTCTCAAAATTTCACATCATTTTGAAAAAAAATTCAAATTATTGTTTATTAAACCGAAGAAAGGCACCTAATATTAAAGTATGGCAAATAAACCGTTATATTATATATAAGTGGTAGTATGTAGGGCAAATCAGGGGTTTGTTGCACTTAAAACAAATTTAATAACGAAGTTTCTTTTATGAATTAAATAATAACAGGATAAAGATAATTAATTTTTTAAATAAAAATAAAATTTATTGAAAAAAGTTGTTACTTTTTAATTATAATTTTTAATAATAACAAAAATTATCAGTTACTCATAATAATTTAAATTTAAATTTATTTTTAAATATATTTTTATAATTAATTTAATAGATATATATTAGTATTAATTTTTTTTTATAACTTTTCTAGGCTTAGAACAAAAATTTGTAGTTAAACCTTAAGTCAGATATGATATTATAATATTATTTTAATTTATTTTAATTTCAACAGAAAATTTTTATATTAATTAGATATGGATTTGAGTATAGATGATATTTGATTTTTTAAATTAAGTATCAGGAGAGAACGAACAATTGTATGTCTAACTTGTTCCTGTTATAGTCTCGTATTTATATTTGTTTTAATTATGTTTAATTTATTAATTATTATGAAAAAATGTATATTAACTTATTTTAGTCCTTAATTTTGTTATGATTTTATATATATATGATATTTGAGAAAAAAATTATATTCTTTTAATATTCGATAATATTATTTTGATTACGATTTTTACTTTTTTTTTTTGTAAAATTTTTATTTAATTAATATTTAGAATAGTAAATAAGTGGGAAGATATCAAAGTTTATAAAAAGTTATTTGAAAAAGTTAAACAAAAAAAGTATGCTTAGATGAATATACAAGTTCACTTTTCTCTAATAAAGATAATAAAGATAGAAGTGAGAAAAAAATATATAGTTATATAAAGATCTGAATGGACTTTTAATTTATGAATAGAGTTAAATTCACATTTACACGTTTCGTTCATATATATCTCTTAGGCTTTGTTCACTTCCTAAGATGGATTTGAGGGAGAGAGATATGATGGGTTTGAGTAAATTTGAAAGTGAATGATATGTTTTTTTAAGGGATTTAGAGGTGATTATGAATGAATTTAGTAGTAAAATTTGTGAGAGTTAGTGAGATTTGATTGATATGATAGATTAAAAAAAAATATTTTAATACATTTAAAAGAGAGTTTACCATTTTGCCCTTATGTAATAAGTAGTATAAATTTGTATTTGTATGAGTTTAATCAATTTTTAAAAAATTACTTATCAAAGGTAACCAAGAGAAGCATGAGAATAGGAATGTACCTGGCATAGTATGCAGCTATGGCAGCCAAATAAATAGAGTGAATCCATCTAGGAGAAGTATTGTGAAACGCAACATTCCATAACTACACATGCTTAACCATGAATTTATATTGTCCCTCCATGTCATTCAACGACCACCCAGTGTATTCCTTCCAAACATTCTTAACAAAAATATGAAAATTTAAAAGTTTATTTAAACCACCAACGAAACATAAATGAAACAAAAACTTGTTGCCACGAATCCATTCCAAAGCTTGGGGATCCAATATGCAACTTTTGGGATTGATTTCAAGGTTCAATGGATCGTTCCAAGCATGCATGACAAACCTTGGATCGATTTCAAGCCACCAAGATCGATCTGTTGCGCACGTGAATAATAAAATGTGATAAGGGTAAATGGGTCATTTGATAAAACTCTCCTTCAAATCTGATCTTCATATGCAGGATGAAAAAAATTCTCATATCCTTCAAATCAATGGTAAACCTCACTTGCATATCATGGAAAACGAACAAGCTTTATCCCTCCTAATCCAATTGCACATTTACACGATAACAATAAATACTCTAAAATGAACATGGCCTTAGTGTTGAGTGTTGAGGGGTCAATATGATATGACAAATTATTTTTTTCGGTCTCTATCTAAACAAGTAAAAGAAAAGCAAGAAGTTAGTAATTTCCTATCTATACGTTTAATAAAAGGTAAACCAAAATATGTGATTCGATTTGCTACATACTGGTACCCTTGTAAAATAATTTTGAGAGGCACTATCTAGTAGTTAGAAAAACATTAACGAATTGTTCCTATTGAGTAATTACAATGGTCATTGTTTCGGGTATAGGGCCCAAGCACCTATTTTTAACACTCAAATTACTCTTAAGTTCTTATATTTGATGTTCTCCTCTGCTAGCCGTTTAGTTCTTTCTTCCGTTGGATTTCTTTGTTGTTTCCCGCTCGGTTGGTCGGACGATTAGGGTACCTGTCTAAAAGGCTCTAATGTTTAAGTTAGTTCAAGTTTGATCGGGATATAGCAATAAATGTTGTAATAAATGCGAGTAAAAAGTTCTCACCAACTTACCTTGGGCTCTTATTTATAATTTTTGGCATGGGTCTGTGATTAGGGTTTTCTTAATCATGACTCAATTGCTTTTTAAACTTGATTACTGACGTGTATTACTTTAATTCTCTTTTAACTTACTGATCCAGTTTTGGTGCGCCCGATCGGAGGGTTGTGTGTCCTGGCGGATATCTTCATGAATGAGGATGTCTGCATAAAGGTGGAGACAAAGTTCAATTGAAAATGAATGTGGAGACCATTTGATCGGGAACTCCCTTAAAGTACTTCAGAGAGATTGCCATATCAATAATCTAAGAAAAAATTCGTCTATAGCGGACAATCGATGATCCAAGGATAGACCATCTAGTACAGTCATAATCATTAAGTTTCATGTAAGACTTTCTAAGAGTTTTGGTTCTTAAAGGGTTGTAATAAAGTTTTGTTATTATTGCAACCAAAATATTCTCATTCTCATTTTTTTTCTAATAGGAAACAAAAGAAAAAGTAACGAACTTTACTGTCGGAGAGATTCAAAATTGCTTTAAAAGAATATGTTAAAAAATTGGCTAAGATGCAAAGTCATCCCAATTTAAAAGAAAAACTCAACACCAAAAAAATTAGGTGTTATATAATACTAACTTAAATAAAAAATATATTAAAAAAGTATTTAACTTTCTAATTTTTAATTAAGTGTTTGTTTTTTTATGAATGTATTTGAAGGAGAACGTATACATGAATTTGAATGAATGACATCTGTGTGTTTTTCTTAAGAAATTTTAAAGTAAAAGTAAATAAATTTAAGGATAAAATTTGTGAATGATATGATTGAAATAATAGATAAGAAAAAAGTTTTAATTAATTAAATTATGGTTATAATTTTAACCTTAAGTTAAAATTAATATTATATATATTAATAATTGGTTAGGTAACCGATTCTTCTCTTCTTTTATAAGCATACGAGCCATACCTTCACATTCTCCCTTTGTTAATTGTTATCTTCACGCACATTCTTATATTTCCCAAACTTTTATTACATGTCTCCAAAATTTGAGGATATAATGGTAAAATTATTATTTATTCTTATAAATCTTTACAAAAATGAAGATGAGATTTGGATATTTTTGTGTTTTGAACAATTTTTTACACAGACTAAGATGAGATTAAAAATAACATTTATACTATAAATATCATTTTGAAAAAGGAGCTTTTGACACAGTTAATTTGTTTTTATGTCTTATAACAATATCGATAACAATAATATATCGAATTAAGTTATTTAATTAAATTATTGAGTATAAAAGTAATAAAAGGCGTTGTGTGGAGTGAGGGTAAAAAATTATGGGATGTGACATGACGGTCCTGTTGTTGTGTTCTACACGACAGATAAAATGCATAGATCTTATAAGGCTTTAATTCCACATTTTCTACCATAAATTACTTGGAATGCGGCTACATGGAAGCTTGTGATCGTTCATTTTTCAACAAAAGAAGTTGACATTTATATTAATTGTGTAGTAGTCACCATTTGTATACTTCATTCAATATCATCTTGTCATCAAAATTTGTTTCTTTGTGAGATTTAATAAAACATTTTATTTGTTAGAAATTTATACATCGATCATAAATAAAATAATTTTATATTATATAAATAATATGTAAATTTAATTATAAATTAATTTTGTAAAATTGAATTAAATTTAATTTTAACGAAGTTTCTTAAATATTCTGTTTCATTCTCTATTAAACTGCTAACACACCATCTATTCCTAATTTTACAAAATACAAATTTTACTTTATAAACTCGAGTTCCTAACACTCTTAACTTTCAGTTGCATGATTTATCAACTTTTGAACAAAAATATTCTCGTTAACAGGGTTTTATTTCTGAAATATAAAATATATATATATATATATATATATATATATATATATATATATATTGTGTATAT
>Ga0209589_1001198_pt1 | contig 41801 bp, 22 predicted proteins | sample CowpeawhiteBW_FD_187525 | JGI IMG/M metagenome (GOLD analysis project Ga0209589, IMG submission 187525) | Root nodule microbial communities of legume samples collected from California USA - Cow pea white BW (SPAdes) (version 2) | ecosystem: Host-associated > Plants > Roots > Nodule | place: USA...
TAATTAGACTAAAAATATCTCACAATATTTACACTCCTAGTATAGAAGAAATGATATCTCCTAAATATAATGGCTAACGACAATGATAATAAATAAGCATAATGACAATATCTCAATAATCTCAATAATACCTATGATGAAAGGCATGGTTCTCAATCCACCTTTTCTTATCTGCGAAGAGGAAGAGGAAGAAGATTGAGACGAAGTGCCATTTTCCAAGAGCTTCTGCTCTGCACCACCACAAGACTCCATTTCTGTGCTCTTCTTTGGATGTGGTTGAACTGAGAGCCGAGAGTGGAAGAGATAAGGGGTGATTCATGATTGGAGGTTGAATTTTATACCACCGCTTAAAAAACAAAAACAAAAAAAAAATGGTGTCACGCCATCCTCGCGGATCTCTATTTAGCTTTTTAAGTTGTTTTTTTATTAGCTTTTTCAAGTCATATTCAGACACGTTCCTTTTGCTTCAACAATTTTTTTCTTAAATTAGAATATTCACGGTGGCGTGTGCCACCTTTGGATTAATTTGCACTCTATGACTGTGTTAGATTAGGGTATGATTAAAAATAAAAAAAAAATGAATTTCATTAAAATTTCAACCTATAATATTGTTTAAAACTGGATATGCTATTCAGGAAAAACAACTTTTAATTTCATTTTTACCAAAGGTGTGTTATATTAAGATAATAAATGTAAATAGAAAGGGTCTTAATTTCTTAAAGATAGAAATATAATGAGTTTGATATATAAGGATTAATAAGAAAGCAATTCAAAAAAAAAAAAAAAAAAATTAATAAAAAAAAAATTAAAAAAAAAAAAAAACAAAATCATTCAAATAGTTATAATGGAGAAGAAGACAATTAGTGAAATGCAACATGAGACATTGAACTTGAATAAGAAACATACAGAAAACATTGGTAAATTATATCATGGGTAAACTAAGAACTTGTATAAGTCATCATTGTGGTAAACTTGAACATAATCATCGGTAATCATGTTGCCTTTACAACTCTTATTTAATGAGTTAAAGTCCATCCAAATATTTTTTTTTTCGTTCGCGTATCTAAATACTATACATAAACTTACATTTACATTTATTTATGTTATTGTAAGTATTTTATTATAAGAGGGTGAAAAAATATTTAAAAATGCAATCTAGTATAATAAAATTAAATAAATTTTGAAAAAAAAAAATATTTTATGAATAATTTAAAGTAGTATTATGAAAGAGGAAAGAAGAGCTTGTTTGAAATATTGCTCTTGATTCAATGAGTAGTAACAATTAAATGTTTCATGTGATACTTTCTCTATAATAATTCCAAGACTGAACTTTCATCTACAAAAGTTGGAGCACATATGAACACGAAGGTCTTGTCATATCTCTTATTTCATGAAATGATATCAAAGCAAACAAATTATGACTTTGACGTTTTTGGTTTACATAGAAAGACCTTGAATGTAAGAATATAATTCATGTATATAGACAAGCTATCTACAAACATACATAAAAAGCTAAGCTATGATCATTTGAAATGTACCTACCCCGCCCAATAGACGGTGTTAAGTAATATGGTCCAATAAAGCTTAATTAGTCTCATTTCCAAAAAGGATATAAAATATGATAAATATATTGGGAGAGATATTAACATACTAGCAAATCTCGTCAGTATGATTGCATCTTGATATTCCTTAATACTAAATATTTTGCAAGATATTTGGTATATCTGGTAAGGTGACATATTATGATTATTGTTATTATTTATTCAAGGTAAGTTGTTATTTCATTGATATTGGTTAATATTACCTTACCTGTTTTATCAAGCGGGTAAAAGATCCAAAAGGTACTATAAATACACCTAGTATCCTCTAAGAAATACTCACTATAATTCATACTCTAATGTACTCATTCTTTCTCATACTAGATTCTTACTTTCTCACTAACTTGAGCGGCGAAGAGTCTTTTGCAGGTGGATCTTTTCATGTATCTTAACTCTTAGAAGCATCTCATCAAGGTCTGTCAAAGTCATCATGATCTTGCCACCTGTTTGGAGGATTGCCTCAACATCCCGGTAAGAACATAAACTATTTTTTTCTTGTGAGTATTATAGTAAGACTATTCAAAGTTTTAACTAATTATTTAACGAGGATTAAATATCATAAGACAAGTCAAAGAATGAACAAATGAAATGACAAGACTATAACATTAGGTCTCTCTTACAAGAATAATAAATTATTAATTATTATTCATGATAAGACAACTTTAATGCAAGGAATAAGATTATAATATTATTTTCTTCTATTACAATAAAAACCTTATATGAAATTTGTTGAATTGTGTTTTTATCGATTACATAGAGGACTTATCTCTTACGACCTAACCATTGAAATTTTACTTCAATTGGAACCAAATATAGAACTAGAATCTAATTTGAGAGAGGTATAATCATTATAAGTCACAATATAAATATGATCATTATCACAATATGAGTACATGTACTGTTGAAAGAAAAACAACAAACATAGAAGATACAAAACTTCACCAGATCAACACATCAATATTCAAAAATATTCAAGTCAAGAAATGAGACAATTATTATTATTATTATATATATATATATATATATATATATATATATATATATATATATATATATATATATATATATCCTTATGTCAAGTGAATAGTATAAATATGTCCAGTTCATGTTGCATAAAGTGTTGTTGGGGTATACTTCATTATATGGTATGTTAGTCCATCTTTATTTTGTCAAGTTCCCCTAACCACATTATTATTGTCAAAATAGGTTAAAACACAATAAGGAATGGTTGAATTATGTTTAAAAAAAATTAAAATCATTTTGTAATGTATCATGGTATGATGTACACTTAGACAATAGTTTACTCTTGACAAACAATCTACCAAGTATATTTCTTAAAGATATTATTTAATAAAAATAGTCATATATATGTACCTATAAATTTTGGCAAACAAATTGTCCAAAGTTTCTAAACCTTTTTTGCCTTTCTTAAATTAGATGATGATGACAACCCACCTAAGGGACTTTAACACCCCAGTAGTAAGGCCCAAAAGTTAGGGGAATACTTTTCTTAGCTTTGTAAAAATATAAATAGGAATAGAAAAAGTGTATAGGCTTAGCCTTTTCCTTTTGTGTAATTAGCATGTTTATTTGGACTTCTATTTTAGAGCTTGTGTATTGTAGAGAGATCCTCCAATCCAATCCATGCATGGTTAACCTTTTTGCTGCCGAAGTCAAAACTTGCAGGCCTATCTCCCGCAACCTTCCAACCCAACCTATCTTTGGACAACAATAGTCCAACAAGGCACCACCCATCTTTAAACTGAAAGAATCATGACCCAACACCCAATAACAACTTGAGCGCCTTATTTTTCTTACACTAACACAGGAAAGCCATTATACGTCCAGTGCTTTTAGGTTTTCACATCTAGTTTATATAAAAAAAAAAGAATAGATGTGCATTTACGTTTGGTGCAAACAACCAAACGTGAATTTACACAAAAAAAGGAAAATGCTGAAAAAGGGTGCTTTAGGAGGTTACTCGTCACACACCATCGTGGATGGTGGTTCATATAGCTTCTACAGTTCGAAGGAGACCTACCCTCGTGTCGCCGTTGCAGTTAGAGACCACACTGTCCTCTGCCGTTTCATGCCACTATCGCACACTGTCGTCGTACACCACTATTGAAAATGGGATGGTTTCAAGCTTTTAGGGAAATGAAAATGGAGGCAAATGAACATGGAGGAAAATGAAAATGGAAGCAAATGAAAAATGGAAGTGAAAGAGAAACATTCCTTTGGTGGGTTTGATGTCGTCATTCCTTTCACACATAGAGAAAACGATAGAAAACCCTTTCGCGCATAGAGATGGAAGCAATGGAGAAGAGAATCTAAAATAAAAAATTTAACGTTTATGTTTGGCGCTCCAAGGTCAAACACAAATATCACAATTTATGTCTAACCACACACAGTTAGACATAAATTTACATATGGTTTGACTAAAATTGACAAATTTACATCTAACTGTTTGCAATTAGACGTAAATTGCGATATTTACATTTGACATTAAGGTGCCAGACGTAAATATTGATTACTTATTTACAAGTATGCCACCAATCAATTTTAATGTTTGATCTATCTATGTCAGACGTCAATGCGCAGACGTTAAAAGTCTATTTTGTGTTAGTGTTGGGTATACACGTTCGTGGGTCCAATGGAGCTAGCTAAGAAAATCTTCTTTCTTTGCGGTAGGCAATTTGATATAGAAAGTGTATTCGGCCAGGACACAATCCTAGAAGGTCATCTTGTCCATTTAGATTGATTGGGCCAATTCTGTATAGCCCAAAAAGATGCTAGTTTGAATAAGCCCAAAATAATCAAGTAATAATATTCTATAATATAAGGGATTTATAAATCAAAGCACCTCTTCATCTCCTTTTATATTTATTTGAGTTTGCCTATTCTAAATTTCCCTTTGAATCTTGTCTTAATTTCTTCTTCTTTTAGTTTTCTTGTCATGCTTCTTGTGCTTATTCCTTTTTCTCATTCTTCTCCATTTTGGTAACATTTCAATTTTTAGCAACTTAAAACTAATAAAATAGGATGTTTCACCATAGTGTTCAAAACAGATAAACTAGTATATAAAGTTTATTAATACAGTCTTACAAAGATAGGATTATAAAAATATACCATTTATACAAACCACCTAAAACCCCACATAGCTCTATACACATGTTAACCACTTACAAAACTCCCCTAAACATTCCAGTAACCTAACTGATGGTTCCTCATCCTTTAGAGGTGCCCAAACCTGCAACTTCATCTGCTCTCATCGCATATGTGATCATCGCAAAAAAAAGACAAACAACACAAGATAGAAACACAAAAGAAGAGTAAGCTAATGTGCATCACACACTTAATCAATCATACAAATCATTGGTAAAGACAAGCAAATCACATATAATGACTCAAACAAAACTCAATTATCTGGATATATGCATTGATATCAGATCATGGTAAGTAGTGCCTTTGTGAGGGTCTCTACTACTCTGCAAAGTCATTACCAATGGGTTTCACACTACCACACATAAGGTTAGTCTATTAAATGCCTTTGGCCAAGGTAAAACCCCTAGACTAAGACCTTCTTCTCCTCTCACCATATACCATATCCTTCTCTACTTGAGAATTTGATGGTCTTTAGAGCGTTAGGATAACATATAACTAGATCCATATATCAATGCATACACTATTATAAATCACTAGTGATCCTCCTTGAATTCGCATTAATAAATATTAACTCAACCTTATATAACCAATCTCAATTCAATCTCATATAACAATCATTTCCTAAGCAATAATCCACATTTGTCATAACCACCAAAATTGAGCATAGAAACAAACTACTAGACTCTGATGTATTCGCTCAATGAAATGATTCATTCGCTCAACGAGTAGTGCCTAAATCCCCACTGGCTCAACGACAAGAATGGCTTGCTTAACGAATAAATCATTGGAACTCATAGAGGTAAATGCCTCCAAAACTTATCAGTGAGTGTATTCTCGCTTAACGACTACAAAGTCAATAAGCTCCCTAACTTTGAATTCGCTTAGCGACTACAAAATCACTAAGCTATCTGAATTTGAATTCACTCAGCAAGTGTATTCTCACTCAGCGAGTCTACATAATTCTGCAGAACTTGGTTCTCCATAATTATGTTATCCCAATCCAATTTAAGTAGTACAATGTCCATTATAAATGCCAAAACATACCAATTACAATTTCACAACATTTATCAACTCAATTTCAAACATTTGCAATAATAATCACACAACATTTCATAACCTTTTCATACAACCCAAAACATGTAAATTTGAGGATTTAACCCCCAATTCGACACGTAAAACTCATCTCATCACTCAATCATGCTGGAAAATCATAGTATAATCATGAAATTAGTAATTCAAACATGTTTATAACTTAACAATAGTACAATTAGCTTCCCTTGCCTGTTATCCAGCTTAGATAACTTTAAAAATGCCAAACACATCTAACTCGACAAGATACTCTATCTACACATAGAAACATTACAAGAATGATCAAGAAATACTGTTATGATCTTGATTAACAGAGACTCATATTAATGATTAGAAAGACGTATGCAAGTGAAAGAGAACTCAAATGCAACAAAAAAAACAGAAATAGACCAAGAAAAAGGGTTGAAACTCACTTACGCAAACAGAAAAATGATCGGTCCTAATTGAAGAGCTCGGCACGAGGATCACTCCTATAATCTTGGTTTTTCAATCAGACGACCAAAGAGGAAGAACTTTTAGAGAGAAGCCAAAGAATTCTAGAAAAGTGGTTTATAGAGAGATGATGTGTTTTAAAATAATAAAGCTTGTCTATAACAAAACTATTTATACGAAAATATTTTAATATTAAAATAATCGAAATAACATCAAAAGAAAGCAAGAATAGGTGGAGAGAGAGGATGAAATTAGGACCCCCTAAGGGTTCCTAAACTCTGAAGTTTCGAACTTGTTTCTTCTATTTCCTCTTAGTATCTTTATATAGGACTTGGTTGTGCTTGGATCTTGCTTTTCTATTGTTGAAATCTCTCAAATTTCTTTAAAATAATCATAAGTATCATTTATGTTTATAATGGTTATAAATATCTAAAAATATTTGGAGAGATATAATCAGCTTTAAAACTATTTGATTAATATAGTTTATTGATACTTTCTGATATAATTAAATAAATTAATTACTTAAAGATATCTAATAAATTATCACCAACTAATATTTGCATGAATTTTTCAAATCATCCTTTTGAAATCTCCTCTAATAATCTTCTAAATAATTCAATATCTTCAAGATATATCTGTTTGTTGTGGAGATCTAAAGAGATTTAATAAGATCTTGTGATATTTAAAAAGATTTGGTAGTTATTATCTTTTGATATTTTATGATATAATTACATAAGTTAATTATTTAAAAATATCAAATAAAATATCTAGAGATATATTTTATCCAAATTATCTTTTATCAAAAATATTAAAGAATTATCGAAGTCTTTTTTCTGGAAAAAGATAGAAAAAACTGCAAAGTCCAATTTTTGTTGTTTATTCCCTTTTTCAAGTTTTTCTCGCCTTCTTCATGCAATGTTTGGCTTGGATTTTTGTGATTTTGATAATTTCCTATTCTTGGATTTATCTTTAAGGTGTCATGAAGTTTTAATCAATTTATTTCCACACTTCCATGATCTCAACTTAGCTACAACTGCACTAACACACCTCAAAATATTCAAATAACATTTATGCAACTAAAAAGTTATTTTTAACATGTTTTTGTATCTCATTCTCAATGAACCCAATTATAAGAAATTCCAATTAAATCAATCTTTTAAGAACAAAATTCAGTTAAAAATCTAGAATTAAACATTAAATGAGGGCATAAATATAAACTCATCATGCATGCTTTGTCAATCTTGGAAAAGTCTATTTGTTTTGTATGACTTTGTGCTTTATGAAACTTCATGTAAAGGCACTTTGACCAAGAATAAAAAAGTACCTCTAACTACCAGGATGTTGCTTAAAGAAGAGAATATCACTTAATGTTTGCATAGAATGCATTTCTTAGATATAAGGAAGACATCAAAGCAAGTTGGAAACTCATTAACAACCATAAAAGGATTCACAACAACTTTTTTCTTTAACGCCTATGTTATATATCCAATAATCCATGATTTTAATTAAGTGTTGATAACAATAAAGTATAAAACATAATCATGTTTCGTCTATAGAACAAAATTCCTCATTCAATAATAAATCGAATAAGAGGTAAGTGTTTTGACTGTTAGATGATGCGACATTGTATAGTCTCTTTTTACTCTTACCAATTGTGTTTTTTTTATTGGATCTACATATACATACAAAAACCATAAATATTATAAAGTGTTAGATGAGGTCTTGATTCAAAACTAAAGTAATAGAGTAATAGTCTAATTATGCGGTTATTCAAGTTTACCAAATATGAAGTAATCATGACTTTTATTAGGATTAAATTCATAGATAAGTATCATTTCTCTTCCTTCCCAGAAAAAACAATTAGCCTAACTAAATTTTGGTGTTGAAGTTTGGCCAATAAAAGTCCTTCATTCTTGAACTTCGTATCTCCTTGCCTATAATCACTTAACAACCTTTTGACACTTATCCATTGGAAAGTCGACCCTAAAAATATATCATACAAGAATAGTAAATCTCTGTGAGACAAATTTCATGTTGTATCATATTTTGATGAAGGTTTTAACTGAATGAAATTATGGTCTTACTTTGTAGAACTCCAAATTTGTCATGTCCAAATTTATTAGAATCAACAAATACCTTTGTTGCAAGGAAAAAAAGAAATAGAGAGAGATATGATTCTGAATAATTAAAAAACATAAAGAAATGGCTAAATATATTTCCCCTGATAGTTGGTCTTAGTTAGTGATACGTCCCTTATCATTGAGTTTTTTTTACTAAATGTATTATTTTGGATTAGTGTAGTGGTTAGTTCTTACTTTTTAGATTAGGTTTAGGTTCGAGAACATTTTAGATTAGTTATACAAATATAGCTTAATTTGATGTTTTTAGTATGTTCTAGTGTTAGTTAGAATTAGTCTTAGAAGTAGTTTAGGATAGTTACTCGTTAGTCTTGATATTAGTTTCTTGGTGTAGGTTCAGTTTTAGAGTCATAATTAGTTTAGATTTTGAGTACTAGTTTTATAGTCTAGTTAGGTATTAGTTAGTTGATTTGGTATTAAGTATCAACATAGATTAAATGGTTTAAGGTAGTATTAGCTAAGAATAGTTTTAGAAGTAGAATTAAGGACAAATTCAGTTTTAGGTTATGGTTTTAGACTAAATTAGAATAATTAAACATCATGTTTTGCTTTTTAGTAAGAATTAGCTTAGTTAGTATAACTAGTGTACCTAGTTAAATCTAGTTTTGATTCTTTTAGATAAATAAGATACTAACTTGTGTTTGGTGACTTGTATGCAGGTTAACACATTCAATTCATTGGTTGAAATCTGACAAAGATAAATTATGCAGTTGTGAAAAAAGGTGAAGCAAATTGGAAACTCTTGAATGATGAAAGTTTGACTTTAGGGTTGACTTTCAATTTTAAGGCTCCAATTGGTGATTCAAGAGTCGAGAGTCTTCAAGCACCAATTCCAACAAATATCGAATCTGAACTAGTAAAGCCAAATCCACAAGTTGCAAGTTTAACCAAAGCTAACTTTTTGATTTGGAGCTTAGAAAAGAAGTGGAAGTTGTGGAGATTGTTCCAAACACTTAAACACATCTGCTAAAGGCTTAATCACCCATTGTAATGCCTCTAAAGCATGCCAGTTGGCCAAGAGTAACTCCACCCAAGTTGATTACCAACCATAGTTAGATATAAAGTAGTTTTTGTTCTCATCTTTAAGGAAATGGTAACTAGAGTAGTTGGTTAGCAATTATGTGTTTTAGTATATCTATATAGGATTGGAAAACACAGAAAAAGAGAGTTAATCATTCACACATCATAACACACCACTCTCGCACCATGCTTTCTAGGTTTCACGGGATTTTTCACCTTGATTTGAAGAAGATCTCTTGGAGTATACCACACAGTAAGTTATTCTCAAAGTTTTGATCCAAGTTTTGGTACATTTTTGCACTTGTTTCGTGATTTGTATGTTTTTGCTATATTACGCTATGATTTCAATTCATTTATTCTTCATTGATTCTTCTTATTTCATCTTGTTCATGAGAAAATAGTGAGTGCTTAAGTTCTTTATCTTTTGATGGTTAATTTCACTTGTTGAATAAATCTTGAGTGTAGAAATAAATTCGAAATTGATAAGATCATACAGTTGCCGCATTTAACCAAGTGAATGCACATTCATCCTTTGCTAAAGTGAATTAAATCATTGAGAAATAAGAATCAAATATTTATTGCATTATTCATGAGTGTTCTTTACTTCAACACTTAATTTCAATCGATTTTTTTTCACTGTTCAAATCATTGTTTTTAGTTTTATATATGTTTATTTCACCTATTGGAACATGTTTGGATGTTTGATTAGTAGTTTAGAAGCTCAACTCAAATTTCGATATACTCAGTGTTGTTATTCACGTGTTCCTTTCAATGTTTGTAATTTTTAATTTGCATTTCATCATTTGTGCATCATTTTTCATGATTCTTGATTATTATGACTTCGTTTTGAGTATTCGTATGTAGTAGAATGCTTTAATTTCATTTTCGAAGCATAATTTTGAATTCCTAATTTGATAGTTAAAGTTGTGATTCTTGTCAACTAGTTAACCTAGGTTTTGTTCGATTCGATTCTCACTCCACACTAAACCAAATGATTTCGTTCCACTTCTGTTGTTCTATACGCATTGAAACGAGTTGACTGAGATGCTAAGCTTGGAATTTCTTTCATTCTATGATGAAAACATATGTTTCCCTACACATTCAAAAGAGAAAAGCTTCTATGTCAAACTTAGTTTCAATGTGTTTGTATTTTGATTCGTAATTTCTAATTCCAATAGTTCTAGTTGGTTTTATTTGTACATTAGGATCATTTTAAGTGTTTAGACTGTGTGTAATAATTGCATTGCATAATTCATATATTAAGTTAATTTAGGCATTTTCACAAACACTTTGTTTCCATGTAGTTTCTCTTAGGCATTTTTACAAGCAAATTGCATTATAAGAATTTCTATATTGTTTTAAGTATTTTGATGCTCATATTAGATAATAGGTTCCATGTATTATTAATTCATTTCCATGCATCACACGTTATTATAGGATATGATTCATGCATCATTTTCATTGCATTATTGTGATATATTAGTTAGTTTAAAATAATTAGACTTCCTCCACTTGCACTTATAAACACTTAAATTCAGTGTCTCTCCTAGGATTAATCTTTGATTTCACACTATACTACACTCAAACTTGCACTTATAAACGCGTGCCTAGTTTTTTATTCTTCCTTAAAGCTTCATAATGTTGGCGATATAGTTGCAACTCAACCAAGGCATAGTCTCCCACTCCAAATGAAAATCAAGCCTCTTTTTATTTAGTTGTGCCTTCATATAATTTTTAGCTTTGCACATATTTTGCTTAAGTTGTTGTAGGAGTGTGTCTCGTGACATAAGAGATTCTTGTAATGACAAAGGATCGGTAGGATCACATTGGTATGGAAAAATTTTAGAAGGATCGCAACAAAAAATGGTTTTAAATGGAGTCATTCGAGTGCTATGGTGAAACGAAGTGTTATACCAAAATTTTACCCATGGTAATGCAAGAGACCAAGCCTTTGGATAATCAAAGTCAACACATATCAAATACATCTCCACCGTTTTCTTCAAATTTTTAGTTTGGCCATCACTTTTGAGGTGATATGAAGAACTCATGGCTAATATGGTACCTTGAGATTTAAAGAGTTGTTGCCAAAAGAAGCTCATAAACACTCGATCTTTGTGGGAAACAATGGTTTTAGGGAAACAATGAATTTTGACCACTGAAGTAATGAATGCCTCTACTACTAGTTTACTATTGAATTCACGCTTAAGAGGAAAAAGTGAGCAAATTTGGACAGTTGATCCACGACCACCATAATATTGTAATACCCGTTTGAATTGGGTAGATTGGTTGTAAAATCCATAGAAATATCCTCTCATATTTGGTGAGGTTTTGGTAATGGTTGGAGCAACTCAGAAGGTAAAATCTGATCCACTTTAGCTTGTTGGCAAATAAAGTCATTCCGCATCAAATTTTGGATATCTTGGTGCATAAGGGGTGTAAGACACGAGGAATTCAAATAATTAAATAAATAATTATTTCATAAAGGCGAGTAGTGGGAGCCTTTAAGACATTTAATGTTGACTTTTATGATGTGGAAAAGTACTAGCTTAAGTGGTTAAGAGTATTTGATTGTGTTGAGAGGACTTAAGTTCGAGTCCTAGGTATGCCAATTGTGTGTTATTTTCATTGTATTATTTTTAGGATATGCTTGATCATGATGAGTGATTATAAATTCCTAGATTTACAGGATTTGAGAAGATGAAGAGTTTAATGTAAGTACTATGAGACAAAGAGATTAAATTGAATTGATTAGCTATTCAATTAAATTAGTTTTAGGGTTGGAAAAGAAAGAGAGAACAACATAAATTTGTGTGGCTGTCAACCAAGGAAGTTTAGGACCATAAAGAGTGAGTGAGGAGAGTGTAAGACAACTAGAAAATATGTCTCAATTTTATCATTATTTTTGTTGTTTTTTTTTATTATTATCATTATTACTATTTTATTCTCCGTGCGATATTTTAGGGCAATGGTTATATGTTCTTCTTGGGTTGTATATTGTTTGGTTGTCCAGGACTGTGTGTTGGGTATAACACTTTGTTTTGATGGTTTTATGTGGATTTATTGTGATTCTCTAGGATGTATGAAAGCAAAGATAAAATTGTGTTTGATTTATGGCCATGTGATATGGTGTACTTGAGTTCAACTTAATGATATGAAAGTGTATTTACTTGTCATGGATGCATGTTTTGCGTGAACTGAGTGTCTTGTGTAAATGGGTTCATTGGAACCTATTCTAGAGTGCCAAAAACTAGCAACACATACGCTACTGGTATGGCACCTTACGATGCGGGATGGACTACCAGGCGGTAATGACCCAAAATAGTGGCAGTGGCCACTGGACTCGTGTGGCGCCTAGTTGAAGGGGTTGTTCCGCTAGGCAGAAGCAAACTGGCAGAGGTCCTAGAAGGCGCATGGCGCCTGGCGGCATGAGGTGCCCGTCAGGCGGCCTAGAGCACAAGTTTGCCTAGCGAAAGGGTGAGTGGCGTTAGGCGATTTCGGGTGCAGAATTGGACTGCGTGGAGGGTTCTACACAGCTTTGCATGGAGGTCTTGATGTGATGCTTTGTTGGGGGCCAAATTATGAGTGCAACTTGTATTGGGATAACACGTGGCCACTCAAGGTTGTAGCCTGGTGATTTTGGAAGTCTAGTGGAGTGTGCGAGATCGTGGCTCGTGTGGATGGGTTTCGGAAGATTGCACTCCTCAGTGTTATCCAAAGAGTTTAGTAGTCTTGGGACAAATACGGACTGTAGTTCATATTGGAGAACTCCACTTGGTGTTGCAGATTTTGACTGTGACAAATTTATTCTCGCATGTGGACTATTAGGTGATGGCCTGTAGTCGGAGGGGCGAGTAGACACTCGTGGCAGTAAAGATCAATCAATGTAATCATCAAAGGGTGTAGAATCAAGGGGCTTCCAGAGGAAGATGTGAATGTTGGGTTGACGGTTGGGTTTCACGTTAGAGTAATGGGTTTAAGAATCAATATTTTATTGTATATTGCATTTCTCTTTATTTGTGCTCACCCTATCTATGTGTGTTTGGCGATGATCATGTAACTCATTACATGGGAGCAGATGTTGATGTAGGTGAGCTTATGGATACTTAAAGCCGGAGAGAGGCGAACTTGGAAACTTTTTCATGGATTTATATGCTATGGATTTTCGTATTAAATTTGTAATCATTTTACATTAATTGTTTGGATAATTGTAAGCATGAAACACATTTATGGATTTGATATTTTGGCGCGTGTAAACTAAAGTTTTACTTTTCCCGCATTTTTGGAAAAGTATTTTATTAATAAATGCAATTTGATAGTATTTCTATTTTTTTTATTTTTAAATAAGTAATATCCAACTAGGATGTTACAATGGGCCAATAAAATTGAGGAGAAATTTGAGCCAGCATTTTGGACACCACCATGACCACCTACCTTGGAAGCATGAAATTCCTACATGATTTGATGTCTGAATGATCCTCCAGATGGCAGGACCAACCTATCTTTCCAAAATAATAACCCTTCCTTGCAAGTATAATGATGATGCTTTCAATTACCTTGCAAACACAGACAAACAATTGGCAAATTGTTCATCTTGCTGAATGTCCGCTGCTACTGCGTTTAACAAATCATTATTACAATCAGACCAAGTCAACATACAAATGCGAGATAATGCATCTGCAGGTATATTCTCTTTGCCAGGCTTATTTTGGATAGTAAAATCATAGCCAAGAAACTTCGGCAGCCATTATTGTTATTCGGGGGTTTGTAAATTCTGCTCAAGCAACACCTTCAAACTCTTTTAATCTATTCGAATTTATGGCCAAGGAGGTAATGGCGAAATTTTGCAAGGCTTCGTGATGGCATAGAACTCACGAGTGTATGTTGATTGCCTTTGCATTCGCAATGACAACTTCTTAGAAAAGTAAGCAATAGGATGTCGACCTTGACATAAAACAACAATATCCCCACACCCAAAGCATTCGTTTCAAGAACGAAGGGTTCCTTGAAATTAGAAAGGATTAATACTGGAGCCGACATGATGCCTCCTTTAATAAAGCAAAGGTTGTGGTTGCTTCAGCAGACCACTTAAAGGAGTCTTTCTTGAGTAACTCAGTTAAAGGGGCAACTATCATTGCATAACTCCTAATAAATCTCCGGTAGTAAACCGTAAGCCCCAAAAACCCCGCAATTGTTTGATGTTCATTGGCTAAGGCCATTCCTACACTACAAGGACTTTGTGATGGTTCATGTCTTCTCCTTTTCTAGATAAAACATGACCCAAATACTCAATCTCGGTGATTCCAAATGAGCATTTTGAGAAACATGCATATAACTGATGTTGATGTGAGGTCTTCAAAACAATATCCAAATGCCCTAAATTATCCTTCCACTTAAAGTTATACACCGATATATCATCAAAAGAAACAAACACAAATTTTCTCAACAAGTCCCAAAAGATTTCGTTATCAAACTTTGAAAAGTGGATGGTACATTAGTGAAGCCAAACAACATTACAACCCATTCATAATGACCATAATGTGTGCGAAAGGCCGTTTTATATCGGTCGGTTGGATTCAAGAGAATTTGATAGTATCCTGAACATAAATCCAGTTTAGAAAAAAGTGTAATCCCATATAACTCATCAATGAGTTTATCATCAGTCGGAATTCTACTTATCCATAACAGTAGCAACAATATGAAATTTGATTAAAAGAAATGACAGTATAATGACGCTTCCCACGGTAGATCCAAGGTCATACCTGTATAGAAATAAGAATAGGAATAGGTAAGAAGGAATGTTCAGTAAGAAGAGTAGAAAGAATTTCATCAGCAAGAAGTTTGATACCAATTTTCATAATTCCTTCATTCCACAAAGTCCCGCAAATAAGTGTTTCTCTTTCCAATTCTTTTTGTTGTCCTCAAGCACTTGAGAGAAGGATCTACTGCCACGTGTTTTTATTTTCCACCTCCTTCCCTTTGTGTGTTACAACATCATTTAATATCAATCAATATTATTAGCAGACTTTTAATTTTGAAATAAATAAAAAGCTAATAAAAGAATGATATTTAACGTGATATCTTTATTGAAAAAAGTGTCCTTTAATAATAGGAGGAACGACCTTAAAAAAGAGAAAATAATATAATCAAGAGAGATCTATATAATTTTATGCTTTCTTATAACTTTTATTATATGTTTAATTCAAAATATCATTCACCAAATTGAATAAACAAATCTCCTTTCACCTTTTAGTAAGAGTTTAATAATATTCTCTCCAAGATATTAAAGACGTTGAAAATATTGGATAAATTAACACATGACTACCCTCTCGAGAACTCCTTATTTAATTTGGTTGAAATTCTGTCTCCATGATAATATGGTTGCAAATCCCAAGAACTAGAAATTTTCCAAGCAACTAGGGATGGATTGAATGTATGGCTGTAACCGTTAAGGAAAAGTCAGTCGTAAAAATTTAATGCAACAGAACAAATCTGGTGAACCGGCCTACAAACATAAGCCAATTGCTTCCTCACCTCATCAAATGTCTTTTCTCACCCCTCAAAAGCTTCCGGAAAATTAAGGATGTTTGACTTCTCTAAATAAAATTTTGGAATTGATTATTATGTTCCAAAAAGTAAATTCCAGAAATGTCCTTTTCATTTACACACATTTATTATCTCACTTATATTTTATCTAAAACTATTTTCGGAGAAACTTCCATATGGTTTATGTTAATTTCCATTTGGCTTCAAATAATTTTGATACGCGGGAATAGAAGGTAGTAAGCACCCAAACAAAAGTTCAAATAATGTTTTGTTCACTATTTATTCACAGTCTACATATTCTAACATGCCAGCAATTATGTTCCATCCTGGCCATATAAATTTTGGTAAAAATAATCACAAAAAAGAAACTGCAAATGTTAAATAATAAATTGAAATGGTTCAAAATGTAACCAAACTATACATATTAATTCCGTTAAGGTAAGAATTCCTAAGGTATAAGCCATGATCAACTTCTATTTTCCCCCGTGACTATCAGCCTTTTTTGGGGCAGTTCGACGGTGTATTTTCAGGTACCCAAATTTTCCAGCACCTGGTGATGAACCCTCAAAAATAAAAGGCATGTAACCAGTAGCTTTCTTGTATCTCTGTTGAACCTGCATCAAAATTCGTTGTAAGGTTCAGATTCTAGTTTTCATGATGTCTCACTAAGGCAAAGTTCTACAAAGAAAGAATCAGATGCTACCATGACAAATAAAAACAGCATTTACTATGAGAAAAAGTTAGTTTAAATATGCTTTTAGTTATAGTTTTAATTTAACTAAAACAATTGAAAGTTTGTTTGGATAAACAAACTTTATTCAAGTAGAATCTTAATCCTGAAAGCCTTAGTTACCTTCTATCCACAACAGATATTCAGTATTTCTTAGTTATGATATTGTATTAAATTAAATTCATAATGAAATGAATACCTCAAAAATGTGTTCACTGCTCTTGAGACAGTTTCTACCAATTACACAAACTGTTCCGCCTGAACCACCACCAGTTATCTTGGCTCCATATAAAGTTCCACCTTCAGATTTAGATTCAGCACTGTGCTGCAACTCTTGCACTAAATGTACGAGCCTATCTGTTCCATCAGAGCCAAGTCCACAAGCACTGTAGCTGTAGTGGCACTGCATAAGATAGTTAAAACTTGATTACTTTTTCCGATTTGTGGTTTGGTGTTCTTCTTCAATTCCAATGCCAAAGTTAATATTCAAAAAGAGGACAGGAAAATAATTTTCTATCAAACAAGTAATAAGTCTGTTAGTTGCATTTTAATCCAACAATTAACAGTAAATAATATAGACATTCAACTAACTCTTCTGATCTTCCTGTTATACAAAGAATGTTAAAAGGATGTGAATGATTTATTATGGACAAGACATTGTTCATAAGATGTAAAAAATTGAATTTAAAATACTAAAAATAGGGACCAAAGCCAATATTATCATGGATTCATCCAAAATTATTATCATAGTAAGTTGATCAACTGAAGCTGTGGATGTACCTGATATAACAGTTCTCCTAAGGATGCAAGCTGATAGGTTGAAGATGCAGATGATAGAAGTGCTTTGAAGGTCTGCACAAAATATGATGGATAATTAATTAAAATTCAAATAATTATAATAGGAAATAGGAAATATGATATATACTTGCTTCATGATAGCAGGTAAAAGTTACCACATTATGAAAAAAAAAAATGTTTTAAGAGTCAACGTCTCTTGTAGAATGTGGATTTGGTGTGACAAAGTATTCAAATGTACCATTCTATGATCTACATAATATAACAGTTATTTGCCAAATATAAATGACCGAGATATAGAACCTTATACACGGGCTTGACTACATAATTAACTTTCCAAAAAAAAAAAATACAAAGACAAATTTTCTGAAGTATAAAATTACGACAGGAGAGTTTACTGAGACTTGTATATAATAATTGGGCAAAAGAATGCAACAACTAGAACTAATCATCAGTTACTTGTAACCAATTTAATGCTTTAATGAAGTCCTAACCTTGACTCGGAAGTTTTCATAGATTGGATGCGTTGTGGGAGCTTTAACTACGTAAGTACGCTTGTGATCAATAATAGTGACAGCATCATTATGATTTTCATGTTGCTCTAAAAATGTCTCACCAACAATGGACTGTGGAAGAGACTTAGAATAAAGAGCCTCAAATCTGCAAACAAAAATGAATAATACTTAACGTCCAAAATTGTAAGGATTAGTACTGGTATCTAAAAGAGAAAGTTGATGAAGAAATTGGAAAGGTCAATACAATGTTTAAGCATAATAATGATCCAATTAACAAGATAATGAGACCATTTTATAATACTCCTCGAAGCCATTGCATAAGCAATCATAGGGTGATTATTGGTAAGTATCGTAGTAGTTCTATATGCAGAATTAATTTATCTGACATAATAATCCACTCATGATAACCTTTTTTATGGAAAGGAGAAAAAGGGATTTACCTATGAGGTGGCAAATTACATAAATAATCTAAGGAGGCTTCTTGTTTAAGCAGTTCTAGATCATCTTGTTCCACTTCATCATAGTTCAACCCATTAGCAGCACAACTGTTGGACAATTCCTCAGAAGCCTTGGCCTTTATCATCTTCATACCCATAAAGGTGCCAATTCTAACAGAACCATAGTCTGCACCTCCAACGCTGAAATAGACAACACTTACGATAGTTCATGAACATGTCCAAGATAGAATAAGGACTGAAACAGGATATTCTTGTTTAAGCATAGAACTATCCAAAAAGTTTATGCAGTTAAGTTAAGGCTCATAAATTGTTCTTGTATATCAAAAGGGCATACCTTCATGAAAGTTACAATTACTAAAATCATGAAAACAGACCAAAGATAAAACCCTAGCATGTCTTACAAGTTAAGCACAAACTTTTCTTATACACACATACTACAAGTTCAAAATATTCAACAAAAATATGTAAAAGATCGAAAAGCTTTACAAACACATAATAGAGCCAAATTGTACATGAACATTGGAGAAAGTCCATTTTGAAATGATGTTGGCAGTTCATGCAGAATCCCAGAAACAGATATAAATGGATAATTTTGAACAGAAGGATAAGGAAGTAAGCGAGAAAACTAAGGCTTTTGTTTCTGCTGCTCTGTCAAAGAAACTCTCTCTCTCTCTCTCTCTCTTGTTGTATAATGGATGCGAGTTAAGTACCAATGGTTCCATCCAAGTAGAAACTATATCTATAACCCTCACTATTGTTGCACCACAGGTGAGTGGCAGTTAAAATATCTTGCCATCATTTTTCCTTATATTTCCCCAAAAGACAACCAAAATTCTTGTTTTATTAACACAACCAAAACTGATGTTCACAGCAGAAAAACCTGAATACAGTAAATCTGGCAAATAATGATAGATCACCAACCTGTGTCTTATTCCAGAATCAATTCCCCAGAAACGGATTTGGCTGGGAATGTCAACAAGACCAATAATCTCCGCAGGCTACAACAATAAAGAGCAGTACCATGATATAGTTTCTAAAGAATAAGAAAATATGCTTTTAGATAGCTTGTAATGATGCACACCTGGCAAACCATAGCAAGAAGTTTGTTGGCTTCACCACATGCTGAAGCCATCTGGTCCATGACTCCGCAAGGAGCTCCTACAATGTGGTTTTCCACCTGATGAAAATTGTAAGAGATCAATTGAAATTACATCTAGAGGACAATGCATGCCAAAGATAAAAGATAAAATCATAGGAAATCAACGTAGATCAGAGTAATGCATAAAGTCCAACCTTCTGGCAGAGTATGGCCAGTTCCCTTGGGCTGATATTTAACCCTGAGTTACACAAACAGAGAAATTAATTTACCCACATGACAAAAATTGGACCTACTTAGGCATTCAGTAAACACCAAAATGGTATCAAGATCATAAAAAAGAGAAGCTTCTCTTTTCGATAGAAGAGAATGAACCATAGATAAAAGAGATCTCCTTTGAAGAAGATTAATTTTACTCAATGTGAAGAAGCAATAAAATGACCAAAATTAATGAAAGAGTTAACACTTTAGTGGTTGAAAATTTAACATAACTGAAGCATAATTACCATGAGCAGCTGCAATAGCAGACATACTAGCAACCTCCACCGAGGCAGAAGAGGATACACCTTTCCCTTCTGGAACTGCAGATGAAACCTACATATTTGTTTACAATGTCTACATATTAGAATATAAAAAATATGGAGATAGAGTAAGTGGAACAATTATAGGCCAGGACAATTGTTTCAACATTGCACTAAAGGAGGAAAGGTACTCCCATCTAGAACTGAGTTGAATGTGAAAATCAGTGGCAATGATGTTATCAACACCCATGGGGAATTTTATAAGCATTCAGTATGAGTTTATTGTTTGTGAAAGAGAAGTATCAGTAACACAGGTGGAGAACAGGAGGTACCAGCATGCTTATACTATCTTCAAATCGAACACCCAATTCAGTCATTAACACCAAAATCGCACCTGCTACATATGCTGCCCACCTGTGATAGTTATTATATTAGTCTGATGGAATGCCAGACATGCCTTATTCATATAATAAAATCATGCATAAGTGTTACCCACTTTTGGGAAGGATCTTGGGCAAAGTATTTCTTTGCTTTCTCATATGTGATTGGTTTGCCTTCTTCCATAAAATCAGACAAATCCATGTCAAATGTTGGGCCTCGATTGCTCAATTCTGATCCAAATGATACCTGACATGATCCAGATTCATTTAGAACACACAATAAGAAAGTCTTATTATAGCAAAAACTGCAAGGAAAGATATCCAGCTAATGTTTGTATTTTATAATCAACATTATTCACTCCTCAAGCTTCATTGTTACACAAACTCCAATCAAGTTGTCAATGTTAACTCATAGTATATAGAAATTTCCAAATGTTCTCCAACATACGATTTGCAAGACAGCGGTAGGATTTCCCCCTTTGTCATTCTGCCGAGCTTCAGCATGTTTCCATAGCCTATGTTTACTTGGATGGATTCTTTGCAAAGCGACATGGCAGGCTTCCTTAATTGGCATCTACAGAAAAGTGAAAGAAAGAGAATAAAAAGGCCTTAGTGAGTAGTAGTTTTTATGAATAACTTTGTCATCTCTGTAACATTTTCAGACTAAACCAATGGTATAGAAATGTGACAACCAATGTTTAGCACTGTACATCTCAGTTTTACTAGTAGTGTTATGCACTACAGTAGTAGTAGTTGGGCATGTAATACGGTAGTAGATATTCATCGTGATAAACAATAGAACTTCATGTCTACAATAATGTATTATCATAAATGTTAAAGTATGTGAAAAAGTTAAACAGTTGAAACTATATGTAATAAACACTATAGCCCTTAGGAGATTGATTCAACCTGCAGGACAAGACTTCCAGAATAGTCAGCAATACCACCCATAACATCTAATCTTCCAGGAGCTCTCGTAACAAAAATGTCCTCCTGTCACCAGTATAAAACAGTGTCAAAAGTTAAAGAACAAAGAGCAGAAGGTCTTCGAATTTAATAGATAATGAAATGTATTGCCACAGTAATGTTGTCATAATAGTAATGCGATTTCATCAGTATTTCAATCATTAAAAGAATTGCTTGTATCCACTGAGAACTCTTAGGCTAAAAGAAAATTTTGATTGACCACATAAAAATGATTAACACCTGCCAGTTGAAGAGACTGGCCGCAGCCTTGCGCTCCCGCCTTTTGTGGTTCTCCTCTAATTCAGATAGGCTATGTAAGAATGCTTTAGTATCCGGAAGTCCTTGAACATCTCCATGAAGAATGTCAAAGTTTCCAAAGTCCCTGAAGAAACAATACAAGGAAAGAAAAAGGAGACAGTTATATTATTACTTATTAGGAAACAACCAACAAGATTATATCCCCCTGAAAAAGTGAGGTGATACCCACAGGCTCAATGCTAAGCTTCCATCATGCACAGGGGAAGCTGGTGTTGAGGGCCCAAGTTGGTCTTCAGCAGTTGTATACCATTCTGGGATTGTAATATCTCGGCCAGAGGCCCTTTGAAGTTGATACCCAAGAACTATGGCATCACGCAACCTTCTAGCACCGCTAAGCTGGATATTATAAAGTCAAAATTGAAATGAAGATTCAAAAATTTTATCACTTTCACAACATTTTCATGAAAGCAAAGTTGGCCAAGGCTGGCAAAGTTTAACAAAAGCCAACAACGAAAAAGTTATATCCAGAAGCTGTTTACCTTATCTGATGCATAATTTTTTCCCAAAGCTGTCTCCTGCAGGATGCGTGCTGCCACCTACATTTACAAATGTTTTATAAAAATTAATCACTTCTCTTGGAATGATTAAAACCATCAATGCTGACATAGATATACATGATCAATGTGGGGAAAGGAGCAACCCTAGAAAAATTTAAGCATCTGGACACGAATTGGTAGATGATTACAACCCAATAAAAAGATAAACATTTTAATGTTTCAGTCAAATTACAAAAACAGATCCCAATGTAGAAACATCTACCCCGAGCAGTAAAATTATTGGCAATGACAATGCTAGGTTAAATATTACCTGTCTTATTGTTGTATATGACTCATCAGATAAATTCAGAATAGTGATAGTTTAAAAGATTTTTAACTCAAAATTCTAGTGTAGGTTGTTACAAAGGAGGGCCAAAGAATTAGCTTTATAGGTTACACTACAACTGGGTCCTTCAGGACAAAAAAGCGCATTGTTAAGCCCATTTAGGTTCCGATTGTCTTTGTATCTCCATTGCAAACTTTCTTTGCTCACACAGGTCTTTTAACTTTTCAAAAACTAATGTTACTGTGTTTTTCGGTTTAAACAGTTTCAATTCATTATTCAAACAGACACTTTGTGGTCATGAGGTAACAAATAAGGAAGGTTAGAAATTTCTATCATTCCTAAAATAATAATTTCGACAAATTAACTTGATTTTTATACACTCTATTTCTTCAACATGAGTCCATACCCTTCTCCTTCATTCCACACAAACCCTTCATAGTAGAAAGAAAATTTTACGGGTAGCATAAATATAAAGTTTTTGAAGAGTTGATTACTAAAAGAAATAGATAGTACCTCGCCACCATTAATGCCTCCTTCGTAGCTGGGTTTCAAACTTAATGCTCGTTCAAGATAAGGTCTCCAATGACCAGTCAGTAAATCCCTTCTAATCATTTCAACACCACATTGATAATGCTAAGAAACAAAGATAATTTCTAGTAAGGCACTCAAAACAAATAACATTGAAGAAAAAAATAACTAGCAGAGAAAGTCAATAGAATACCTCAAGCATATTTCTCAAAAATGGTTCCTCATTGAAATAATCTCTTCGTACAAAGACAAAAGGACACTTGTAGGCCAAGGCCTCACTAACTGTGCCGTATCCAATTTTCCCTATAATAACAAACAGAAATTAGAAACTCTTTTATCTAATCCATTTTTAGTTCCAACTGTATGCATTTTATACTGACCAAGCATACAGTCAGATGCTGCAATAATGTCAGGTGTATATGCATCTTGAGCAAGTTTTATAAACTTAGGTGGAAGGTCATCACTTTTAGAAGCACCACAAACCTGGATCGTAGAAGTAAGGCATAACAATAATACACAAGTACAATAAATGAACATTTTAAATGAGACAATGATACATAGCAGACTGGCTAAAGAAGTACCAGGCACAACCAGCCAGGCGGTAAGAATTCCTCCTTTAGCTTCAATCCTGATGGCTGGAGACAAGACATAATAGAGGAAAAAGTAAGATGAAAATTCAGCGACTCTGTTTCAAATAATTAGTAGAGTTCCATGCCCCAAAATCCAGAAAAGTGTAAAATTTACAAGTACGTGGTCAACAGATGACCAAAGATCAATAACAAATCAAATCAGTACTGACAATAAAATATACTGCAAAATATCTTTACAGGAACTGTAGACTTTATTAGTGCCAGAAATGTTAATTAGAACAACAGATGAATATATGCCCTGCTGATTTTAAAGAATACAAAGGAGTACCCACAGTTATATCAAGAACATTATTAACTTCATGAGGCAATAATCAACGGATATATGATAACTGAAATAAATGATAGAGTGATAGATAATACTATTATACAGGTACTTTAATTCAGTTGATCCTAATAAGTTATTAGTAGAGTTAGCTCTCGGCAAAGTATTAAAGATTGTATGTGTAACAGCAGATTTATTATAATCATGAGATTTTAATTGAAACTTCTGTTTTATGTCAAAAGATGGTCATAAGGGAAGATAATTTCAGAAAAACTGAATGAGTGACATCAGGAATAAGGGCATCACACTGTTTTGCATTTGACACTTAAGTGGGATAATTAAAGCGTCCAACACAAAACAAAAACATACCATTACAACAGCATCCCACAATTCAAGTACATTAACAACATAATAGCATGAAAGTCAAAGAGACACAGATAGCAAACAATTATTACAACCCATACCAAGAAAAAATCAAGGTTTGGTACTTAAAAGTGGAGCTCTAGATTACCTGCCCACCGAAGTTGAGAATAACTAGCTTCACATCATCCGTTACTCCAAGTTCCTTCCTCACCTTCAACAAGAAAGATCACAAGCTCAGAATAAGAGATAAATCATCTTTTCATAAGATTCATATTGGTTTGTAAGGTATACCTCTTTTGCAGATTTGTGCAACCTCCTCACAACGAGAGGGACATCAAAAATATCCCGAAAAGCAGGCACTGCAAAAATTGGAGATGCCAAATTCTATTTAATCATTATCATCACCACATCTAAGTGGATATTAAATTAATATTGGTTATTGGCATGAAATTATATAAAAATTGACTTACTTGGGCAATATCCTGGGAGGCGAATAAGGAACTCGCAATGTGAATAGTCTTCCGCAATCTGCAACAGGATATATTTGACTACACTTATTTATCATGTTTCAAGCACAAAGCATAACAAGTGAAAAAACAAAACTAGGAGCATAATTTTCCATTTAAAAGTTTTACTTCCATTCAGCCTATTCTTATGCTTCATGGTTATTGTTGGAAACAAACTAGGCCATATCTGTAGCCACTGCAGGGTATCTTAACAATTACGACACTAGCATTACAAACTAAGAACATAGATGACATCCAAATAAGTCCACTTTCTATGATAGTATCAAAGCCTGGCCTAATGAGATTTCTTAGATCTATCATACCATCCATTATTGGGCCTCTATCTAACAATCCACAAATATCTACTCTCACATTCAAAATGTTCAGGAATGAGAGGACGTGTTGGAACATCAACTAAAGATATGGCCAAATTATAATCTATAGATGCGTGCAAACCTCATATTACAAACTACTTTGAGAGGTTAGATTAAGCTTAAAGTCCACTTTCTAAGAAATTTTAACAAATATTTGTGAATTCTTTCATGACTCTTCTTCAACCTTGATAGCTGAGAAACATTAAAGTATTTTGTAAAATTACATATTTGTCACAAGTTTTATACAAGTGACTAAATGCTGAGCAAAAAAATTCCAAATTTTTGTACAAATAAGAGAATCCGCAACTTCTGACATTTCTTTCAACAAACAAAGTTATGAAACAAGATAACTTGCTATATGGAGAAGATTTTATAACCTCCCAAACTATTGAACGATGATTTAGTCCAGCAGCCATGACATACTCTGCATAGATGAAGTCCCAACTGAAATCACAAAGACATGGAACGAGACTAAATATGGGCTCTGAACAAAAACAATCACTCTTGGACATACATGTACATTTAAAGTTTCAATTGATACAGCAAGACTACTTAAGGCAATAAAGTAGAAAGTATATGCATATCCACATACGCAACATAAAATTGATCTATGACATGCATTTGGAATAATGAAAATACCCTAAACTGAGATGAAAGGATACATAAAATTCATGAAAATATATTTGTCAGCTAAATTTTCTGACATCATAAGCAAAAAGCCCATGTCCTTCCTACATATAATGGTCCTCCCTCAACAAATTACTGTAAGAAACAAAAGAAAAAGGACATTAAAGGAAAATGGAGGTCTGCATAAGATACCTGAAATTGGTCACACAAACAGAGCGAATGCCAGCATCTGCTGCTGCTCGACATGCAACTGGGACAACATCTGAGACCTGCTTTCTCGTGTTAGCTTTACAAGGATCCATCAAGTATATAATATAGAAATTCTATTTTTGTGGAGGAAAAAATAATGTTCTTTTTGAAAACATTTGTTAAATATTTAAAGTATTTTGGATAAACTTTTGGGGAGAAAAATGCAGAATCTGAAAATAATCAGATCTTAGATTTTTTTCAAACAAGCAAACAAACCCAAAAAACCTGTTTTTTTCATAATTATAATCAAATGCAAAATTACTTCTGCTACATAAAATCTTTATCAAAAAATCAACTTTTCACCCACCCTTATAAATTACCTTTTACAGAAGTCCAAACTAATGTGTTTGAAGTTATTCTAAGCATTATGAATTAGTTATCAGTTTCCCTTTCACTTTTGTTTCCAATAAAAATGGGAAGGACATATAATGTACCACTAAGTCAGCTTTGATAGAGTTCAGCCACTCAGATTCTTGAGCCAAGATTTGTGCACGGGGCTTCACTGCTGTTTCAGAATACTAACATAACCACAAACAAGCAAGGGATAATAAGCAACAGAAATAAACAACATTAAGACATCTACCTCAAAACACAACAACTATAAACAATCCAAAAGGCAATGGCATTGTCATACCTTAGCCAAAGAGGCAAGGCGATCAACCGTCAATGCATCTGCCTGAACAGCTCCACAGTCCAAAAGCACCTATTTTACACAGATGGATAAACAAACATGAACGTATAAGCAGTCTCTTCAAAGCAATGTACTTGTATACACAATGAAAATTCTCACAAACAGTTCGATCTGATCCGGGTTCCTATCTATTGCAATTGGGATCATCATGACACTAAAATCAACTCCACCGAAGAACATTAACAACCCTTAAACAACATGTTTTTTTTATAGCACAGAACTCCCCTTTTTCATCAAAATCATGAAGCTTCCACAAGCAACAAGGATAGACTACGATCCACAGGTTACACATATGCGTTTAGACATTATTTCTTCTTTAACAATCATATCAATTGTTAACTAGATTATGAACACTGCCTTTTGGATAGCATTACAAAGAGACTTTAAAGATAAAAGAAATAGACAAATAAGCAAAAAAATTCAAACTCACTTTGCGAATGAACAAGCGAGGAGACTGTATTTCAGTGGTGAAAACGAAATCAGGAGCACCAGTGACGACGTGCACATCATGCCCCGCATGAATCAAATGCCGCACCACCTAGCATACAATTCGAATAAAAAAAAAACCTCCCATCATAACAAAACCAAAAAGAAAAAAAGAAATACCCCCACAAAACAGACACAGAAAAATTCAAACTCTTTTTCATTTTGTACGAGATGATCAAGGACAAAACTAAAAACCCAGAAACAAAAAACAATTTTTAAGAATGAGAGATAAAGCACCCATTTAATTGGAAAAACAAAGGTGGCTTGGTATAGACAGAGACCTCAGTGACTCGAGTGGCATGGCCAAAACCATGACCAGTGACATAATACGCAAATACTAGGTGCTTTGTGGAAGCTGAGACTCCATCACTCTCTTGCTCGATCCTCATTTTGCAGTGATTCAACTTCTTTCAAAGTCTCCCACAAGAGAATGATAGTACTGTATGTTTCAGATGATAAATTGGTGCTTTTATATATTATCCACGAAGAAAGAATGAATGAATGATAATTAATTAATTAATTAGTTAAACATGTATTAATCACTTCTTTCTGTTATTATTATTTATTTATATTTACTATTTTCAATTTTGTTACTTTCCATAAGATATATCATCAATTTTGTTAATTTTAAAAATGTAGTGTTATTATATTTTACCTAAACTAGAAAGGTTGATTTAAAAAATGTAAACCTTGTTGTGATTAACTATACAAACTGTTATTATATATTTTATTTATATATTAGTTATAAATTAATTACATTATTCACAAATTAAAATGGTTAATATTTGTTTGCTAATTATTTTAATAAATAGAAAAGAATAACATATTAAAGCTTTAAAAGGCAATATAGTTAGTTAACATTTTTATTGATAGTGATGAAATTAATTAAAATAAATAACAAATTAGTTCTACATCAAAATGGGCTTTGTTTAAGTCAAATACAAGGATATTTTTTAAACAATGATGTAAAATCAAATTGAATAAATTAAAATTTATTTATATACAAGTATTAAATATGAAAAAAAAATGTTTGTTTTGAATACATAGAAAAAATTAGTCGCAAATTTTTCCCAATAACATACTATTCTTTGTTACTTTTTATAATAATAATTTTTTAAAATTATATGATTTTTTTTAATTAAATGTTGTATCCTATCTTTAATAAAACAATTAATTTCTTATCATAAGTAACAGAAAACTAATATGTTGTCAGTAGAATTGGACATGGAGATTTTAAATTGATAGTAATACATAACCATAAGTTTTTTTTTTCATATTTATATTTTTAAAATAAATTACTGATTTTTTACACATCCATAATTGTTTTAGAAGTTATTTCATACTAATTATCCAACATCATTCAAATATGTAGTGTGCAATAGATAGATATGTACAACAAGAACATTTACATAATTATTATTTATATCTATATCTATATATATAAAGAATACAGTTCCTTTTAATATCTATATTTTTTTCAATTTTACCCTTTAAATATTTCTTTTAATTTAATAACTTTTTAAATTTGATCATTTTTTAAACTTAATAATTCTTTAATTAAAAATTTACCAACAATAATAATTATAATAATCAAAATGTTATTAATTTATTATCTTTTACTATAAAAAAATACACATACCATGAGTTTTCACTAATTATTCATGCGCGTGTGTTTTCATTAATTATTCAATAAAAGTGTTTTGGTTAAATAAAACTAAATTTGCATAATTTAAAAAATATTAAATTGAAAAGAATAAATTAAATTTAAAGAAATAATTATTTAAAATTAATTATTTTAATTTAAAACACAATTTATTTAAAGGATAAAATTAAAACAAAAATGGATACCGAAAATAAATCCTTTATATATATATATATATATATATATATATATATATATAATAATATATTTGTTTTTTTATTTATAAAAAATATTATTTTTTCTTTTAATTGGACAAAAAGGATTATAAGTATTTTTTATATAAAATATCATTTATTTATTTAATTATCCACACCCAAAAAAAGCATTTTTCAACTAAGAAACATAAAATATCTACATCTCCGGATTAGAACATTATTTTATTTTTAAAACCATGATATTAATATGAATTATGTAAAATAACATATAACTTAAATAATTTGTTAATATAATCTATTCGTACTGTACCCAAATTGATATCTAACCAGATTTAAACATTAAATATAAGAAAAAAATTGTTATTATTTGCGTCATTGATGTAATTATTTAATTAAAATAGGTTTAATTATAAATAATTAGAATATGGAAAAAAAAAATATGATGATGGTGTGAAGAGATGTGGATGGATAGGGATGCATGGATGCGTGTGAATTGAGAGTTCAGTTGCGTCCAAAATTTGTTCAAATCTTGTGACATGATATGGCAACAAATTCATTGTTTGCTTCTTTTTGTCATAATTGCTGTTTGAGATTAAATGTTATGTTATTTCGGTTGTCCTTGAGTTTATGTTAAAGGTAGAGAAGAGGGATATTTCATTGTTTTTTTTTTATAAGAATATTCCCAATATTATCATTATGTACTATTCTACAGGGTGAGTACATTAAGAAAAGGGTTTGTACTCTTATGCAGTACTTTGGATAAAAAATTAATAAAAGTAATTCGGAAAAGAATTCTAAAAGTTCCTCAGACATATGCTTAAAAGGGTAATTAATGACACATTTTTTACAATATTTAAATTCCGCTCTAAGATTCTTGAAACACCGATGACATTGTGTGTTGTGTTTCGAAATGGAAATTTTGGAATGTTCTGTTTGATATGTATATTTCGAAGGTAAAGTGCATTCTGGATATTGTGTTTTGGGATGATGAATTATTGTTCAGAAGATGACATTGTGAAAATATTAATGTTAATGTTCTGTGGTCCAGATTGAATGTCCATAACTTAAGAATTAAATTGATTTTATAAATGGTTAGGATAAGTAGTGGTGATTCTGAACCAAAAGTACGGGTGAGATCAATTGTCATTGTCTTTGTACAGTGGAGTGAACTTTGTGCACCTAATGACATGAATGATTATGTCCAAGAGAATTTGCAACAACAAAAAATATAGTGTAATGTAGTCTAAAGTTTGCATATTGTTATATTTTAATGTTTTCCTTACTAAGTTGTTAATTGTTAATACTTAGAAATTGAAATAGGTGTCCTATCTTAAATTATATATTAATTCTGAAAATATGATGGTTGAATAAAGTTATAAATATGTTTGCAAAACTTGTTCAAATAAGAAGAACTAATAGATAGTATTTTATTATCTCTAACTGTTTAAATGAATAAAAAAATTAACGCTTTTTTTAAGATTTATGTAGATTTAAGAGTAAATGAAAGAGTCGATTTGTATAATAAAAAAAAAGTATAAATACTTATTTTACATTTACATTGATTTACTTTGTAACATCCCATTTAATAGTCTTTCACACTATCAAACAAAACATTAGTTCGTGATCAATCATAGCAGATAGTAGAGTTAGCAGTTATATATATATATACACTGTATAAGTGTTTGGTACAGTCATCCAAAAGTATAAGAAGGGGGGCCTAACAACTTGCCAAGCTAAGACTCCTCAAAAGCCTGATTCAAAACTACTACAGCTATAAGTAAGAGAGGTCAGTTCCTGCTCTGAAGGGGGGCATCATCCTCTGGGTTAGGCTCTGCTCACACCAACAACAGGCGATCATAGCAAAGGAGAAACCGCGAGCGCAAAACCACATGAACAAAAGAAAGGGTAAGCTAACTGAAAGAAAAGAAAGATAATGCAAAACATCATGTACATCACTCACAACACATAGATTAGTAATTAAAATTCTAGACTCGATATCCGGATTGTGTAAGCGACATTGGAGCTCTTGGTGGTTTGCACCTGCAACGGTTCCCAGACTCTGCAGAGTCTGGACACAAGGGGTTATCACCCGACCGTTCCCAGGATAAGTCCCCTTCGCGTCTAGGACTAGATCAATCCAAAGACTAGGACCTCCTGCTACTCCTCACGACATAATCCATTCTACTCTATCTGAGCGTGAATGATTATTGGAGTTTCAGGATACCAACCAAATATGGATTCCACACGTCCTTACACTCTAACAACTCACATGAACTTCCCTTGAAATTCCATTACAACCATCACATTATGTACTCATACTCTTCAAATCTCATCACACAATACAATAAGTAATGACTTATTAAACATGTGAAAGCTTCCTCGCATAAAATCATGGCAAAACATGTCATTTTTCCCTTAAAACAGAAGTTGAGGTACTCTACTGCAGTGAATCTCGCTTAAGCTAGGCAATCTAGCCCAGGCGAGAAACCATCTCGCTTAGGCGAGGCTACCTCGCCTAGGCGAGACATCAAACAGTGGCAAACATTAAAAACTGAGCGAACTCTCGCTCAGGCTAAACTGGCTCGCTTAAACGAGAGTGTGTCTCGCTTAAGCGACTCCAGCTCGCCTAGGCGAGATTTCGCCTAGTAGCAGAGGTGGTCTTCCTGATAGTCTCGCTCAGGCGAGAACAGCCAGCCTAGGCGAAAATAACAGATCATCCCACTGTTTTTACATGCAAGAACGAAATTTCGAGACAAACATGATCATACACGCACACAAACATTTCCAGAAATCAATTCAACACATCAATCTCATGCAAAACATAATTTACAGCTCAAATGGACAAAATATCGGTTAGCTTCCCTTACCTAAAAAAAAAACACCACAAGCAAGGCTCTAACACAAGGGCACCTCAAGTCCTCAACCTAAGGGGCTGAAATTCATAACTCAGGGTGAGTTTAAGACCTTAATTCGGTTTGGTAAGCATCAAATCCAAAAATCCCAGAATTGAAGAGAATTGGGAGGAACTGAATTTGTCTTACCGGAAGGGGAGATGGCTCAGCTTGAGGAGGAGTTCCTCTCCTGGTTCCGGGTTTCAGCAGCTGCAACAGAGTGGAAGTGATTAGAAGGGGGAATGGCTTGCTTCAGAGGGAGGTTGTGAGAGGGTTTAGAGAGAAGGAATACAGGGAGTGAAGTGTTTTCTGTGATAGAAGAGAGTGTGTAGAAAGGGGTAGTTAGTGGGTTCTAACACACTTCAACTACGTTATATTTTGTTTTCTATCACATAATTTTTTTCTTTAAACTTCTATCGTAATCAAATTAGTTACAATACATACTATTTACTATCTTTTGTAGTTTTGAGAGTACATAATGTCATTTGACATCAAGAAACTCTTTATCTACCTTTAGTATAAAAATGCAGAAATTTTATTTTATCACAAAAGCATTTATTTCTCTCCCTAAAGTTTTGTATGCTCATGACGTAACAAATATTTAATAACTTAATATTTTGTTAAATTACATTTTTTTTTGTTTATGTTTAAAAATTCAGAAATTTTATTTTATCACAAAAGCATTTAGTTCTCAACCTAAATTTTTGTATGCTCATGACGTAACAAATATTTAATAACTTATATATTTTGTTAAATTATTTGGTTTTTATTTATGTTAAGAATTATGAAATTGGTATTACAGTTTTTTTTTTCTCAATTTGGTTCTAGTTTTTTTAAAATAATTTAATTTGGTTATTGTCGTAAATCTTGACCAAATGATGTTAAAGTAAATGTCACATGGTTTTTTGAATTTTTAAAAATTTTTAAAAATTTTTTTGCACATGTCACATCACAATTGTGTCATGTGTCAAAATAATTCAATTTGGTTTCTATATTTGTTTTTAATTAGTCCCAATTTTTGTAAAAATGAAACAATATTATCCCTCCTTAAATTAATACTCAATTTATTTTTTGTATAAATTGTAAGCATCATTCTTACTAAAATTGACATTTTTATTAAATATTTGTAGAAATATTTTTAAACAAACTTTTTGTTTTTAGTTTTATTATTAAACAAAGCTAAACCCCAAACTTAATTTCAATAATTAACCATTTTGTCATCATGTATAAAAGCATCAAGTATACCATATACTATTTAGTGAAGATTAAAAATCAAATAATTTGTCACACATAAATTTAGGAACTAAATTTAAAGTTTAAAACAAAACCAAAGTTTAAAGTTTCGTATAGAATTTAAAGTTAATTTAAAATATTTTTATAAATATTTAATAAAAATGTTAATTTTAGTAAGAATATCACCATAAAATTTATATAAAAAGTAAATTGGTCTCCATTTATAGAAAGACAACATTGTTTCCATTTTTACGAAAGTTGAGACTAAATTGAAAATAAAAACAAATATAGGGACCAAATTGAATCATTTTGACACGTGGCACAATTGTGAAATGACATATATAAAAAATTTTAAAAAATCAAAAAAATGAAAAAAGTAAAAATAAAAAAACCACAAATTGACATGTGATGTTAACTTTAACACTGTTTGGCCAAACTAACGACAATAATCAATTGAATCATTTTTAAAAAAACAATGACCAAATTGAAACAAAAAAACTAGAGAACCAATTTGACATTTCTTGACAAAAACAATGACCAAAAGAGTAATTTAACCATATTTTTTTAACTAAAATTTGCAAATAGTATACAAATAACATTCATACATAAATTTAATCACAAATATTCAAAAGTTGAGTTGATAACATAAATATTAAAGTTGTAAAATGCAATGATGTTAAATATTAGGACTACTTGGAGTACTAATATGAAATCTCTTGGTTATGCATAATTGCATGTTTCAACATTCCAAGTTCTGTAAAATAGTCCAAGTTAATTCATTAATCTTAGCCATTTAAGAATCTAAAAAATAATCAATCAATTTCTCGATTAACTACATTTGATTATTGTTTTAAGAACAAAATTATTCATAGCGTAGAGCGTAATATGTTGTTTGATAATGTGTCAATGTTTGCTTTTCTTATGTACTCAACTCATTGTGTAACTCTTAGAAAATAATCATTGCAACTCTAAATAAGCTAACAATAGATTCTACAATCTTTTTTCTCTTTTATCAAGTGCGTATATTCATCTTTTTGGTATAAGACACTTTGTATGGAAAGTTCTCATATGATCTTAAAATGTCCATGCATCTTTTTTTGCTTAAGGAAACAAATCAAGTAATATCGTAGATATGATTACAAATTAAAGTTAAACACAATTTTATTTAATCATTTGTTCCTATAATTGAATTATGCATGTTTCATGAATAAGATCATTCAATTCAAATGGCAAATCAAATAAACTATCGAGGTGTGCATAGGTCCATTAGATTGTTTATCATTGTATCAACTATAGATATTATATTACTTCAATTTCTTCTTAGTTGCATAAAACATATGTTAGAAAATTCATAGAACATGTGTGCATTCAACCATATAAGTCATTTATCAACACATAGAAAATTAATAAAAATAAATAAAACGAAAATAAAAGTTAATTGCCATCAATTGACATTAACATGGAGGTTCAAACTCACATCCACACAATTATGCACATACACAAATATAATGCCCCATGGTCATGCATAATATGCAAAATAAAAATAAATAATTAAAGTATCACACTAATGACATCCACAAGATTCAAACCTAAGACCTCCTAACACAACCAAGTACTCTCCACCATATAAACTACTACTATTTCTTATTATAACTCCACAAACTAATTCTTTTATATATACTTCTAATCCACAATTATTGGTAAATAAGTATTTATTCATTTATTTAATTTTCCTAGGTCTTACACATTCAGTTCTTCTTCAAGAAACTCTTGAAGGGTTCCATAATATTCAAACTTGATTATAATAATTATTATTCACTACCACATGTGGGTTACAGGATTACAATATTTCACTTTTGACAAACCTCTTGGCCCTTTAGATTATGATATGATTCTAGCTGAGAATAAAGTATGCAAGGATCTATCTACAACAAGCTTTACAAATCAGGAAGGATGAAATATTTCCAAGAAGAACAACGCCCAATTTATTAGGTTGGTTTGGTTGGTTTTTAAGGTGAAAAAGAAAAGGAATCTTCAAGTGAGACTAATTTGAGAACAAATTCTCTTTAGCAAGGAGGATATGATAGAGGATTATCTCCTAAACTTCAAGTGATAAGAATTTGAGAACAAATTCTCTTCAAGAAGGAGGGTATGATAGAGGTCTATTTACTGAACATTTATAAGAAGAACTTGAGGAAGAGCATTTGCAATTCAAAAGATCTATGATAAAGTCAAAGATTAAAACATGTCTCCTTGAAGCTTATCACTACAAAAAAGATTAATTTTAATGGAGATTTATTAAAGGAGGTTCCGGTAATTTATACACATAGGAAAGGTTTTTTAAACCTCTGATAAGTACCGGGGGTTTTATGATGAACCCAGACAAATTTTATTTCCCTCCACGTCTATTTTTACCAGACCCCTTTTATATATATATTTTTTTAAAAAACAATTTTATCACTTTGTTTGTATGTTCCAAACAACAGACACATTCGAATAACTCACCTAAGACACAGTATCCTCAAACTTCACATTTCTTTCGTTAAACTTGACCTAAGACACAACTACATTTTTCCTCAATCTCAATCTCAGTAAAACCATTTGCATCTGTAGTTGTAGCTCGCGATTTCGTTCGAATTTTCACCTTGCTTCCAAACGGTAATGGTTTCCCATTTTTTTTCTTTAGGTTTTGAAATTTTTTCATTTTGTCGTTAAATTCTGACTTTGAAACTGCGTTTTCTGCAATCTACAGTGCATCTCCGTTGCTCGTTCAGTGGCTTTGCATCTCCGTTGCGGGTTTGGTAGATTGTGGTCTCGGACGTTGACTGGTACAATTCATCTCTCTTAGATTAGATGTTTGTATTATTGCTCTAGTGGAGAAATCAAAATATGAGTTGGTCAGTAAATTCAAAAGTATTGCGCCATCTTTTTACTCTTTAACCCTTTCTGATTCATCCTTCACTGCAATTTTCTCACTCCCTGCGCTCACTTCTCTACTAACACTTTTCCAGATTTTTGCACCCTACCTGTGCCAGATGAATGGAACACAGAATCTAAACAACAAATGATTCACAAGACTACAAATAAATATAAATATTTTCTTTTGAGGAGGAGAGTCCTTTTACTTTTTCCTATACTAAACAATGAATGATTAATATTTTATTCGATTCCATTCTTCTTTTACCCCCTTCTCTTTCTTTTAATCTAAACAGATACATTAAAGCTTAATATTAGTTAGAATTTGAATTGTATTGTATACTTTGAACTGTAATATACGATCGTTGGATTTGGCTACAACCCTAAGTATTGTGACTTTTTTGCCTAATTGAAAAGAGGTGAAGATTAAATATGAGTAATGCTTTTTTAGACACTTTATTTCTTATTATCTATCATTTTATTTAATTTATTATGCATTTCTTTTTGTGTCACTAGGAGTTCAACATTATTTCAAATGTTACTGGAAAAATATAGAAAGATATTAGGAATGGATGAATGTGAGTCAGTTAGCTGCTGTTGTTTGGTTATGGCCTCACATATACAACTAGCAAGGTAATTGTCACATAACACTCTTTGAATTTCAGTTTTTGTGTAATTGAATTTCAGTTTCTGTCTAGCAACTAACTGTCTAGTAAGGTAATTGTCACATATACTATTAGCAACTAGCAATGATGTTTTGGTTTGTTTAATTGAATTTTAGTTTCTGCATTCCAGAATCAATTCTGATTTTGATTAAATTTTAGTTTCCATATTTGAATCATGTTGTCAAATCCAATGCTAGTTCATCTGTTGTTTTTCAGATTATAATCAGTTTTGGAAGTTGGGTTTTAGAGTTAGGTAGCTTTTCTGATTTTAGGATTCTTATTTTTGCACTTGTTTTGATTCAATTCTCTATTCCATAATTCAATTAGCATGTTTTCATAACATAATTTTGGTTTTCAGGTCAAATTTTAGTTTGGTAGCTTTTAATTCATCTCATGCATTTCTATATTGATTCAAACATGTTCAAATCATCTCCATTGAATAAATAATAGTTTCAGTTCACATAAGCATTTTGTCTATAGTAGTAGATTAGTCTAAAAAAAATCAGTAGCTTTACAGGAAGTGTCAAATCTTTTCTAGCCACTTCCTCATTGAGGTTTGTCCTCAAAGCTGCATATTTTCTGTTGCCAAATTTTGTAATCCTGTCATGGTTTTCATTTTTCTCTTCCAGTGTGTTGGTAGTGCCAAATTTTCTAGTTTATTATTTTGTTTACTTAAATTGTTGTCATCCTTCATAGTAAAAGAGAAATTTATTGAACCTTTATATATATAAACTAACTATTTTATTTGACTAATCAGACTAAGTAAATAAATCAAATATGTTCATATTCTTATATTAAAAATACTAATATTCATATATATTTTTTTGAATTCATATAAAATATCCCATGTCCACTAAAATCACAAGTTTTTTCGTTGACTAAATTTTTAATGTTTATTTTTCTATGCTTTATAGTATACTCTCCAAATTACTGTATATCTTTTACTTTTTGAAGTTTGATTCTAATCTTTTCTCCCTCATATTTTCTTTGAGAGTTATATCTATTATTTCAATTTTTATCTACTTGTAGCCAAAAATAATAAACTAGAAGGCTTAGTCATTGGAGAAAGTTAAAAGGTATATTTAGGAGTGTCTTTATGTATTTGTAGATAAAAATGACGTTATGAATATTTGGTGCGTAATTATTTATTGTAGTAGAACTTTTAAGAAAAATTTAAAGGAGAATAGGACATAGTCTAAAGTTTCTATATATATCAAATCAATGAAAGTCTAGTGCTTATTAGCGTTTATATACATTAATAAGTATTTTTTTTTATCATACTTTGCGAAAAAAATCTCAAATTGTATTCAAACCTCATTCTAGAGTGACCTACTAATTCAATTGAAATTATAAACTAGTCTGAAGAGAGTTGAATAATTTTTAAACACCTTTTTGTGAAGTCATTCAAGAAAAAACATATGTCAAGAAAACCACAGTAGTGAACACTGATTTTATATTGATTCACTCATGTTGACTTACATCCAATTCTCCTCTAAGAAAACCTGGAAGGATTAATATAAGAACAAAATATACATGCTCTCCCAAGAAAAACACTACCAGTTCCTTTCATTGTGCAATTTACAAATGAAAAACATGTGTCTTCGTCTTCTGAGTTTCTGTGATGAGCTGCAATTGCTCCCCAAAACTCAGCTACAAAGTATACAACACACTCTTGGTTCCACACCACCTTTTTTTTTTCTTATCACTATCACTCTTCTCAAACAACACTCGTTTGCTTTTTTCAAACTATATATTAAAGATGGGATATTGTTCCATTACGCATAAGTCACATTAACTACTTGTCTTTTGTTTTTTTGGCTTTCAAACTAGGCCAAAGTCACATTAAACTTCCCAAGTAAAAGCAAGTCCCATCTCCACCTCCAAGTTACCTATCCAGAACTTTAAACAAGTGTCACCAATATATATTTTTTTTTCCTAAAAAATCATGTCCTTCAACATCGTCATTATTGTTCACTTTTGGACTTTGATTTTCCACAGTCATGAAACTTGGATGTTTGTTTGTTTGATTTTCCACCAAGGAAAATGTTGGGTGGACGAGGTCCTTGATAGCGTCATTATTCCGTGTACACCCACACACTGTTACCTTGTGAAAGCTAGTGATGAGGAATTCAAAGTTTTGGCAATTCAAAGCTCACCTCACTCATAGAGTGTTACTACATTAGAATCCTATCCCACTCTACTCACTGCAAGATTGAGTTGAAAAGCACCATCTACTTTTGGTATGTCTTTTATTACATTATGTAAAGAGGTTAAAGAATAGGCGATTGATTGGTTTTGGTAAATCAGATTGTACCCATACAGTATTACAGAAAGACTAAAGCATAGTAACAACCGGACTCAAATTAGTACTATGTCAATTGGGCTTTGATTAAATTGAGTTATGAGCTTCAATCAATGTGTTATGAGCTTTGACTTTACATATTACCTGATACTAACATATGTGTTTGTCTTATTTTTTAAAGACCACCTGAAGAAAACATCAACCAAGAATAATAGTTTAGATGTACTAACATATTGAATTGTGAAATGTGCATTGCAATTTTATCATTTTCCTACTGTGGTTCTTAAATCAGCTACAAATACCATGGTCTCAACTAGGTCTTCACCATGGGGCTTAGTTTTACACGATCTTCCTTCTATTTCCTCATTTAGTCTTGTACCCTGCTTTGACATCCATCCTTTCCTTCTTGGCCTCCTCTATGCCTTCACTTTCTATAGATGACATGGGAACTGGGAAGTTGGTGATGATAGTAGTGGTGGCTGGTTTAGTTGGTTATGTCTACGATTAGGCATAAGAAATAAAAGTTAAAGAACTAATCAAAATATCCGAAACCTCATTACAACATAAATTTTATCTCCTAAGCTACATTATAGCCATGTCAAGTGTTGGCAGACAACCTATAGTCATTGACCAATGTCATCTAATGATGCTGTAAGTGGAGTTTACCGAATAATGCTTTATCAATAATTGTTGTTTAATAGAACAAATATGGTACTCCAAAAGAATGATGTATGAGAGTTATTCTATCTAGGTATGATGTTTGTATGATATTTTATTGTTTCTAGATATGTTTGACATCATATTCAATCCACCCATACACCAATACTTTTTTGCTTCTTACAAGAACAAATAATATAATCTAGCAGGTGCTAGACCCATACACCAATTCTTTTTTACTGTTTGCTAGATTGATATTAATATCCACGAGTATTACATGCCAAAAATTACAATGTGCTATTTTTTCTATTAATGCTAGGAAAAATATGAGGTAAAGCTTCTAATGGAACAAGTGCTTAAAACCTTTGTTCCACAGGAATCATATACATAATAAGCATGCATTTATATCGTGCAGTACTAAGAACCACTAACAGAAGCTACAAGTTTAAATTATAATCAACAAGTCACAAAAAGAAAAAGATGTTTTAAAACCAAATACACTGAACTAGAATTGTCGCCAGTTTCACCGAATCCTCTCTGGCTGATATTGTATACATTATGAGAATACACACTTTTGTGGAGTTGTATCAGCTTTTATAATCTACTTTTTAATGGTTCATTTGGTTATTAGTGGTCAAAGAGGAGGCCTCCCTATGGATAAGTAAACATGGGTGAAGGCTATTTTTGTGCCAATTTGTTGAAATGCAATGAGTTCCTTCATTTCTTTTCAATGAAAGACATTACTGAACCATCTATGGAAGCCTTGGCTTTTCTTCTTTAGGATAATTGGTTTTGAATGGAGGATTCTAGATTCTTTGGAATTTGGGTGTTAAAAAGTGCACAAGAAAATCCTTGAGTATTGCTATGATTTTGACATGTATCCTTTTAGTGAATCAGAATCCTAAGGGTGCATGCGGGAGAGCACCATCTGCATGTAATTGTTTCATTTGAAGTCAATGCATTTCATGGTTGATTCAAAGGACAACCAAGATGTCCTCTGCCTTCACTAGTAATCACATTTTATCTCTTAAATCTAATCAATAGTGTAATGAATATTCTTGTGCATGAATGAATGGCTTGACATTTGATATGTTGCATTTGATCTTTTGGTGTCCTGAGATTTGGCTGTGCCGTGAAAGTTTCTTGTATGTTGTGGAGAAGGGTGAATAATTTAACCTTTTGTCTGTTACTGGAATCATTTAGAATGAGGGATATTACCATGTAACACTCCAAAAACTAAAATTTTCAAGGTTTATTTGTTCTAGGAAATATTATAAATGTATAAGTAATATGTTCTAGTGGAATCTGATGCTCATGTGACATATATATTCAAATCACCTAACATAAAATGGAGTAAGTATAGACAACAACTATGACAACAAATTCTTTTATTTTTCAGAGTTTACATTTGTAATTATGATTCACATTTATATTGTAGGTTTTTGATCAAGGAAGTGTGCCAACTAATACAACAAGTTCTGAACATGAGGAAAATCATATGTGATAGTTGAAGAATATAATATAATGTGGAAGTTAATTGAATCATTTTATGTTTTGAGAACCATTGCAATACTTCATGATAGTTTTTGTTGACTAATATTGTACTTGAATTTGAATTTGAATTCCTATATTTGTTATACTTTGATATACATTTAGTCATCTATAAATAATTTGTCAATTTGATGAGTTTATATCTATTTAGGTATAATTTCATTAAATATAAATTGAAAAAATAGAATAAATGTAAATAATTGTGATTGAAAAAATATATATGAATATATAAATGATAAATGAGTAAAAAAATATAATAATAATAATTTAAAAATTTATGGTACTTTACGGAGGTTTTGAAACCTATAGTATTTTACGGAGGTTTTGAAGCCCAGGGTATTTTAGGGGGTTTTGAAACCCATGGTATTTTATGGGGGTTCTGAAACCTATGTTATTTTATGGAGGTT
>Ga0209589_1001207_pt1 | contig 41718 bp, 23 predicted proteins | sample CowpeawhiteBW_FD_187525 | JGI IMG/M metagenome (GOLD analysis project Ga0209589, IMG submission 187525) | Root nodule microbial communities of legume samples collected from California USA - Cow pea white BW (SPAdes) (version 2) | ecosystem: Host-associated > Plants > Roots > Nodule | place: USA...
TTTTGTGCTTTTAAATTTGTTTTTTTTTTTTTTGCTTATTTCTTTCAGATACTTAACATACTGAAGCAAGCATTAACCTCCAAAACCCCTCTTAGTGATGTATTATTAAAAAAGAAATCCAAGCGATTCGTCTCTTTCTCACGAGTTATTGGCTCAAGTGTTTCCAAAGATTATTTAGAAATCAAGGTAATGGTGAGTAAATCAGAAAACAAGATTCGATTTGTTGAAGCAGATGGAGATTTTGTCGATTTTCTAGTCAGCTTCCTCACAACACCTCTTGGATCTATTCTGAACCTAAAGAATAAGAAACAGTCCTGCAGCCCCATACCACTTCTTGCATCTATTCTGAATCTTAAGAATGGCATTGTCCTTAGGAAGCATTCGTAACTTGTACAAAAGTGTGAAGAATCTAGATCCGTCGTGGTTCATAGAGTCATCAAAGAAATCCTTGCTGAACCCAAAGGTGGCTCCTCATTTTGGTTGTGAGAGAAATCCACTATTAAATGCAAGTCAAGATGAGACTACCAAATATTGGTATGGCCTTGGAGAAATGAAAAATGAGAAGGGTCGTACCATCTGTGAAAAGAAAATGATTTCAAATAAAAAAGATAAGCTACAACAGCCAAAAGATATCGAACTTTTGGACCCAAGATCTTCATATAGAGCAAGAAAAGATGTTGTGGGATTTATGAAGAGGCCGTGTCTATTTATTGTGTGGGATAATCTGAAATTGTCACCATTGACAACAACTAGTCTTCCATGTTCATTTAGTGATTCGGAAAATCCCTTATCTACTGATTTGGAGGAACATCTACTAAAAATCAGGAAGTCACAGGTAACGTTCACAATCCAGTCTTGATGACTTGTTCTTTCGATATTGGTTTGAGAAAATTTGATTCATGCCAATGGTTTTATTTCACATTTGTCTAATTATGTGTCGATTTTGGTCAGGCAATAAACCTGTTGAGGGTTTCTTTGACATCAGACAAAGGTGCTTTTACTCGGAGCTTATCCTTCTTATTGTGGACTTGGAGATTCCAAAGACTCATTCCACTTTGGGGTTTCCTTAGAAGGAAGAGAATCAAAAGGGAGGAAAAAAGAGAAAGAAGAAAAAGTGAGAAAGATATCAAGTTAAATGATAAGAAAGAGAAAAAGAAAGATGAAAAAAAAAGCGGTATAAACTAAAAGGGAGAAGGAAGTGATTAACTATAATTCAATACAGAAGACAAAGGAAGAAGTAAAACTTTAAACTGATAAAGGTGGCATAGAACTTGGCGATCAAGTATCTATTTCGCGTAAATATTACCATTGCTTTCTTTTAATAGGTACCTCGTTCACTTGGCGATCGATGTAAAATTATAGTTAGATAATGAACAGTAATATTATTTGAGCATATGATATGCAATTACCTTAATTATAATTTAATTAGATGATACATTATCATCTTAAATTGATCAGACAATACTTAATGGAGTATATCCTTGGTTGGATGATACTTGATCATCATCTTATCGATAAAATGATTCTTGATTTTCATTTTATCAATCGGATGATTCTTGATCATCATTTGGGATAATACTTAATCATCTTTCTTCTTTAGGATGATACTTGATCACCTTTCTCCTTTTACTATTGTAGACTTCCTTTTACCTTTGTGTGCAAATAGTCTCACGTCACTTTTTTTCTTTATGGGAACCTTAACATGTCGTCCTTCATCTTCTTTATGCACTTTGAAAAGTTAGTCATTCCTTCTTGGGCGCCTTGAAAGGTCGCTAATATTTTTAGTGCCTTGAAAGGTCACTAGCTGCCTTGAAAGGTCACCTTAATTTTTTGGTTCAGTGCCTTAAAAGGTAATTAGGCACCTTGAAATGCCACCTTAATTTTTTGGTTCGGTGCCTTGAAAGGTCATTAGACACCTTGAAAGGTCACCTTAAATTTTTGGTTTAGTGCCTTGAAAGGTCACTAGACGCCTTGAAAGGTCATCTTATTTTTTTGGTTCAATGCCTTGAAAGGTCACTAGGTGTCTTGGAAGGTCACCTTAATTTCTTGGTTTAGTACCTTGAAAGGTCACTAAGTGCCTTAAAAGGTCACCTATATTTTATAAGCACTTTGATAAATCGCCTTTGCTCCTTTGGAAACGACTTGATTGATTGCCTTTTTAAATTGATCTTTAAATATGATTGCAGAATCAAAGCTAGAAATTCATATAGAAGTAAAAGTAAAATAATTGTCATTTATAATTTTCTTAGTGCTATGTCACGAGTAAAGGATCTACGTTTTTCCTATTGGCATTTTACAAATAGGGGCTTAAATTTTCTTCTTACATGCATTGTACAAGAGATCATCATTTTCTTTATCTGTGATAGGTTCTTCTTATAGCATTGCATAGAGTGAGCGAAGAGTGAGAGTAAGAGAGTGATGGCAGGAGCTGCTATGTAAGACCCGGGAAAATTAATTAATTAATTAATAAATGCGGGTAGAAAGCGCCTTTATGACATTAATTGTTGTTTAGAGAACTTAGCAGAATGGAGGCAGCCAAGAGGGTTGGAAAACTATCAAATAATTAACATTAAGAGGAATTGAAACCCACCCTAAGCCCAAGTTCGTCTTATTTTTAAAACCCATCTTAAAGGCATCTATAAAAGCCAAAAATTAGGTAAAGGGAAGGGTTTTGGCAGTGCTGGGAATTGGCTTTTGAGAGGAGCACGAGTTTGAGAGGGTGAATTGAGTTTTGGGGTGCAAGGGTTGAAGCAAGAAAGGATTTTGAATTAAGGGGGTTCTGTCTTCACAATTGTTGAGCACTCATTCCAGGTTAGGGGAGCTGAACTGAAATTGTATGCTTTTGGTCATATTGTATGCTTATGATGTTGTTTTGCCATGAAATTTTGAGTTCTTTATGAGAGGAATTAGGGGATTTGTATTTGGTACTGTTGTATTGGGAATTTCATGTGAATTGGTCCTCATGATGGCTATTTTGTGTTGTGTATATTTTTATGGTATGAAATGTGAGAACGGGAGTCTGTATGGCAATTGTATCATGTTGTTCTGTGAGTGTAATGTTGACAATTGAATTGGTGGGTTTTGGGAGTGTTTTGGGTCGCTGATGCAATGCTTGTGTGCGTAAAATAATGTAGAACCTGTAATTTTTGCGCAGGCGGGTGGGACTCGCCTAGGCGAGACATGCAGGGACTCATGTTCTTACCTCACTCGAGGTTCTCGCTCAGGCGATGAGCATTGGTTTTAAGCGACTCATACACTCGCTCAGGCGAGTGAGGTTCGCCTGAGCAAGATAGTGATGAAATGTGCGCGTGTTGAGCGCGACTTCTCGTCCAGGCGAGGGGTTTTGGGGTTTGGGCGACGAACTCTCTCGCCTAGGCGAGAGTGACTCGCCTAAGCGAGATGTCTTGGTCATGTTTTGGTGCTTTGCGTGTATTTCAGCCCAGGCGAGTTTGAAATGCGTTTTTGGGCGAGAGGATCTCACTTAAGCGAGATAACTTGATGTTGTTGCTGTTTTAAGCTCGCTCAGGCGAGGTGAGTTAGCCTAAGCGAGGCTAAGGGCTTAGCTTTGGCGAGAGGTCCCTAGCTTAAGCGAGTTTATGCGAGTTACTATGTTTCATGTGTTTGTGAGTGTGTGTTTTGGTTGTTTATCATAAGGATGGATTGTATATGCATGTGGTGTGATGTTTGGGCTTGAAGGACTAAGTCCAATAGGGGTCTGGGATGTGCTCGGTGGTTGGACACATGATGGGCATGGAACTAGTTGAGTTCCCGTCGACTACTAATGGGCGATGAGTCCTTAGTATGGTGATTGCATGTGTCGGGCGCACGATGGGCAAGGAACTGTTATGTTCCCGTCGGCTACTATTGGGCGAGGAGTCCATAGTATGGTGATTGTGTGCGTGCCAGGGTCCAAGTGTGAGACTTGGATGTTTTACTATAGACGAAGAGTCTGTAGGGCAGGACTATGAGCGGGATAGGCTCACAGGGTTGGACCACGAATGAGTTAGTTTTGTGGGAGCACAGGGAAGTCCCAAGACCTAGTTCATGCATATGACTCATGAAGGACTATGAGGTCATGGGTGGGTGAATTTGAAATTTATGAATTTAGTTATGTTATTTTGGGTTGGGAAACATATTTATATCCATGTTTTGTTTATATATGTTGTGCATAGCTCACCCTTTCTGTGTGTGTATGGCGATGATCGGATAACTTGTTATCCGGGAGCGGGAGCAGATGATGTGACAGGTGGGCCAGGAGACACTTAGACACGGAGCGAGGGTTAGCAAGGGGATATTTTTGTATATGTATATAGATGTTTATTTTTTTTAGCTTTGAGAAAATTATGTAATCCCTTTGGGAGTCTTTGATTTTTAATTCGGTTTTATGAATTATGGGCTCCTGGATTTATGAATTTTAATTTTTAAAGTTTTATATTTTTCCGTGTTTTGGGAAATCATTTATATTAAATGCAGACTTTATTATAATTCGTTTTTTTATTTATTTAATATCAGTAATATTCCTTAGAGATGTTACATGCTGCAATGAGTGACGAGGCTTGAGTGTGTGATGACCTTCCTTCACCCTTAAGCTTCGCGACAACAACACAATGTGAGTGGAGTTCGTTCGCCCTTTTCTCAGCAAACATTGAATAAGATACCTTCTCTGTGACATAGTGGTGGTTGAGGGGTGCAATTGGTCACTAATTATGACTAAAATAGCCTCTGAATAATATTAGTCGCAAATTAGTGATCAAAATAGTGATTGAATTGGTGTTTTGTAACATTTATTGGTATAGGGACCAAAATAGGGACAAAAAACGTTTGATTGTTAAATGTAATCTTTAAGCCACAAAATTAGTGAGCAAAATAACATTGTATTAGCCACCAAAAACTTGTTGGTCACTAAAATATGTTTAATATGATTAGTGATCGAAAATATTTGGTCACTAAATGTAATGCTTTAGCTACTTAATTAGCGACCGAATTAAATATTATGTTAGCTACCAAAAATTTGTTGGTCACTAAAATATATTTGTTATGGTTATTAGTGACCAAATATGTCATGTTAAATGCAATGTTTTAGCCACCGAATTAGCGACAAAACATATGTGTGGTCGTTAAATCCACAAACTTTTTTTTTCTAAACATGCTTTTGTCAATTTGATTGATTTTTCATCAACTTTCTTTTAACATATTTTTATGTCGGTTCTTGTAATAACCAACACAAAAATTAGATCGGTGACAATTTTGTAATAAAGTAAAAGATTATATCTTCTAATTATATCTAGAACTCACATAAAGAATTGGTGTGGTGGGGAATTTGTAATAAAATATAAATTTCTGATATAATTTTTAATTTTAAAAGCATAATAGAATGTGAAATTTTTATGCTAGTTCTTCTAGAACTGTCTTCCAAAACTAACATAGAAAGTGAAACTTTTTATACAACATGCATCTATGTCGATTCTAGAACCGACATAAATTTCTTTTAATAGACATAACAAGGTTTTTCTAAATTAGTATCTTAATATCAATTAAATATTTTTTTTTATAAAAAATGAAAAAATATAGTAAAAAAATTATATTATCAATTATTTAATGTAAAAAGAATACACATTTTATTTTCTCCATCACAAAATAATTATAACTGTCAAAATATCAAACAAAATTATCAAATAACAATTGAACTAAATATGTGTTCTAGAAATAAGTTACAAAACAAAGGACAATATAAATTAATATAAATTTTTGAATTAAGTTATAAATTAATTGGAAATGAATACAAAAATAAGTATTATACGGATAAGTACATAACCATCACTTTTCTGTACCAAATTGAAGAGATGAAGCTAATGCGAATATTTTCTATCAAAATTGATATCATTATTTTTCTGTATCCTATTTAAGAGATCAAACAAATGCAGAGATTTTCTGTCAAAATTGATATCAATTCCATTAATACCAACGAAAAGGGGTGCATTTATTATCCTTAACTGTAATTAGTCATATTTTCTAGAGGGTATTAATGAAAAAAAAATGACTATAATGTATAGTATTTTGTCATTATTGACTAAACAAAACTAAATTAATTAAAGGTAATTTAGTAAAAAAATCGTTAAATCGTATACGTGATATAGTCTAACGTTAGTGTAGGAAACAAAAATCTAAAGTGATATTAAAACCAATCATAGAAAAAAAAACTTTAAAAGTATCTTATATTGCTTTTACTAGAGAAAAATCTTATTGTATAAGGTTAAAAAGGTATTTTCTTCATGTTGTGATTAATGTTTTATTCATTTTAACCATTTCAAATTTCTTCTACCTAAATAGTTTTTTTTTTTTTTTTAATCTCAACTCTCTCAAAATAGCGCTATAAATCAAATTGCGGTTTTTAGTTTTCTTATTTAATTAAGATTTAAGTATTTTAATCAACATGAATATAATAGATAACAAAAAATCATTGTTAAAGTAATTTTTATCCATTGAAAGTTACAAATACCTTTTTCAATATAGATGCACTACGATAGAAGAACCACAGGAGTTGACCTAGCAATAGTTGAATTTGGATAACATGCATGGTTCATGAATGATTCCGATCTCAGTGTGACAATTGTAAAATAAACTATATAAAACTATATATATATATATATATATATATATATTTTTTTTTTTTTTTTGTTTGGATCATAGCTGGTTCATTACTATTGCAAGGGCTGACTAGTTGACTAGTTTAAGGGTCATGCACTGACAACCATTTTATAGAATAAATTAAAAGTTTAATCATTTTAGTAGGTGGAAGTTGACCTTGTAACAATATTTTAAAATGGCTTCCGAGGTTTTTCTAACCAATCATCATAAGTAAATTCTCTTTTCTAAGCTAATGCTTTAATTAAGAGCAACTTGTTTTATTATAAGCTAAAAGTCATTATCTAAGCTGCATCATGTTTAATTTTTCAACTTTCCAATCGCATAAGCACATATAATAATGTATAACAATTGCAGCAATGGTTGCAAAAAGTCAAGAGTGGTTGGCTTTTAATCACCCTAGAATGTGAACACCTCAGGCAAGATAAATTAAACACTTACAGATGTCTGTATTTGTATATAGTCAAAGAAGCAATTTTAGATTATATTCAGATTCTTCTACCACAGCTTTAGTTGCCGTCGTATTCTGGTCAGGTAATAGACTCGTGGAAACTTTACACTTTCAATTTGAAGTTATGGTTTCTCACTGTGTTAGTCAACTTGTTCATTTGTTACTTATATTAAACACGAAGCATGTTTAATTTATCTATACTTAATTATGTTTTAAGTTTTTTATAAATCTCAAAATTCTTAACTAAGTATTTAATAAATTTTTATGGTTTATTGAGTATTTAATAAATTTAAATTTTTATTGTTAACTTTATCGATTAATTTAGTGATGTAGACGTAACTGCTATGTGGTTGACATAATTTTTATCTTGTCACTCCTCACTTATTATCGTATATAATTTTATTATTTTAAAATTTTATAAATTATAAATTTATAATTTCAAATTTCAAATTTTCAGTAAAATAGACGACAACTTTGAACAATAAAATACACTTAATCATTTTTTTTTTCAGAAGTCGTTCTACCTATCATGTAAAAGAATAATAAAATTGTGATAGATCTAACTAATGTTTAAGTAGGATAACAGCTGCATTAGGCTGTGCATGTATTTGGTATATTTTCAAACGAAGAAAGTGATTGCAGGAGAAAGGAGGCCGTAGTATTCTCTTTTCTTCCATTCTCAGTCCTATCTTTAAAGCTATCTTCCGAGTCTGTGGCTGGTTCAGTTGCTCTTATAGTGTGGTCAGGTAAAACACTTTGATACTTTCCTTTTCAAGTTCAATTGCGATTATAAGACTGGTAAAAACTTTCAATGCTCACTCACACTGGTGAAACTTTCTCAATCGAAAAAGCTGTCACTTGTGTTAATAATACTCTATCGTTCTTATATGCTCTCAGTAATGTTGCTCGGTGTTAAGATTTGGAACAGTGGCAAGTAAAGCCAAATCACAGCAGCAACTTCTATACGAGGGCAATATATTCAGAAAGGGAAAGAGAACGCGCAAAGAGGGGAAAAGAAATGGAAGATGGAGTGGTTGATGGTGAATAATAAGAGGTTTCTTTTTAGTTTGTCTCCCACTCAAGGTAAGATCCTTATTTACTACACTTAATTGTTACCGTAAATAATCGGTTATTCTACGCTAGTTAATATGGATTATTGATATCTTCTTATATCATATTAGTAAATGTGATTAAATTTAAGTCAACTCTATTATAAAGAATTATCTTGTTAAATTAAAATTTGTGTTCATTTATATATTACAATCTTTGAAATTACGTCAGAAGAAATAATCAGAAATGTCAAAATGGGTTTCAACCTTTGAGTCAATTCGGCTCACCACGGGTTCGAACTAGGTTGGGTTGAGAAAAATTCAATTTTTTTAAAAGTAGGTTGAACTCAACCAGCTCACTTCACCCACCAACATTTTTATACAATTTTTTAAATTTTTTTAATTATTATTTATTACCCCTAATTATATAGGTTTACAATCTCATTTTTTAAATGTTAGAATGTTGCTCAATAATATTTGATTAGTTTGAATGTTTCATTAATTTGATTGTCAAGTTATATTTGTTGATACTTTAATATTTAACTATAATCTTTATAGTAAATTACTTAAACAATTGTCTTATAAACAAATTTGTCTAAATTAGCATGATAAAAATGTGTAGTTTTTTTATTTATATTTTGTTGAATAGCATGACAAAAAATGTGTAATATTAGTTATATTTTCTTGAAATATATGGACACTTTCTTAGAAACAATTCATCATATATTGGTGGTCAGCATGATTTAAGACATTGGTTCTTGATTTTACTGTGATTGTCATTTCATGGGTTGCTTAAAAAATTATTTAAATATTTGAATACTTACAAATAAATACATAAATAAATTTTTTTGTGAGTTGGTGAGCCAACCCACTTAACCCACCAACCTGTGGTGGGTCAAGCCAGGTTGCAAAATTTCTGACTCACCATAAAGTGAGCCGAGTTGGGTTCACTCATTTTCAATCCGGCTCGTTGTGAGTCAACCCGTGTGAGCCGGATTGGCTCACTTTGATATGTCTAAAAATAATCTCATAAAGTCAAAACTAATAATAAAAACAAAAATAAAATTATAACATAGATTATTCAGCACCTCAAAGACATATTTTTAAAAATATTTAACATAAATATTATTATTCAACATGAAATTATTTTTACAAAAAAAATAAAAATCTTTGAAATTTTTGTGGCAGAAAAAATACAAACCTTCTTGCATAATTTTTATGGAAAAAAACCAGTAAATTATTTTGTACAATTTTTCTAACAAAAATTACAAATATTTATACAACTTTTCTGTGAAACTACTAATGTTTTTGAGTATTTTTTGTTGAAAAAAAAACTGCAAACTTTCTTTTGCAAAAATTGCAAACCTTCTTGTACAATTATTCTATCAAAATTGCAAACATTCTCAAATAATTTTTCTAAACGAAATTGCAAAGAATTTTTCTATACAAAATATTGAACTCTTTAACGACACATAACTACTCAAATCTCTCATATATCAAAGAGGCCTATCACTACTAAAAAAACTCATATTTTTTGTCAATTTTGTTTTGAATTTTTTTTTGTAGAAAATATACTTATAAATTTTGTTATGAAAAAAAATTTGTAGGAAATTGCTGTCAATTTTTTTTTGCAAAATATTTTGTATAAAACACTTTTCACAACAAAATTTTTAGGAAATACTTATAAATTTTATAATTTTGTAGAAAATAATTATCCACAAATGAATTAATTGTCATTCAAGATTCTTAGAAAAAATAGCAAAAAAATGTATTTTCTTGAAAAAATTTTTAAAAAATCTGCAAAAAAAAATCCTATGTAAGATAAGAATTTTTAATGCTATATTGATTGATAGTAGTTAAAACAACTATTTACTTTTGTAGTACTTTCGTAGGCTTCTTTTTTCATATTTTCGAGGTGGACATTGTTTAATAACCATTTGAGAATCATATTTCCGTTATATATATATATATATATATATATATATATATATATATATATATATATATATATAATCAAACATAGTGACCACATATTTTGTCACTAGTGATTTGTACGACAATAATCTTTTTCATCATTGGTCCTTGCTACCTTAGATATCAAACTTATTTTTCAAGGGCAAAACATGTAATGTTGATTATGGTCAACATGTCAAACTGATCATCTTTCTCCCTCTATTGGAACCACAACTCTCATTCCACTATTAGGAATCATAAAAAACAAAATAACCTCTTATACCGAAATCACACCAAAAATAAAAACACAACATAAATTTAACACGATTTGACTCAAGGTTACATTCATCAATATTCAGCAAAAGTAATAATTATTCAATACAATATTTTGGAAAAAAAACTACAAACCTTCGTACAATTTTTTGACAAATATTAGAGACCTTTTCGTGCAATTTTTTTAACAAAAATACAAACCATCTCAAATAATTTTCCTAGACAAAATTGAAAATTGTCCAATAACATACAACACTCAAGTTCTACATATACCAATAAATCTATTGAATTATGGTAACAACTCTAAAAATGATTCTTTATTTTTTATAATACTTTTATATTGTTTCCTTCTTCATATTACTCTTGTCAGACCTTGGTCAATACACATTTGAGAACCAATAATAATGATTTTATACATTTTATAATACTTTTATATTGTTTACTTCTTCATATTACTCTGGTCAGACCTTGGTCAATACACTTTTGAAAACCAATAATAATGATTTTATACATTTATATTTTGAAATTTACAATAACCATTAGTGAAGCGAAGGGATATGGATATGGTTCTTTTTCATGTTAAACTAATATATATATATATATATATATATATATATATATATATATATATATATATATATATATTTAGACAAAGTAAAAATGAGAATTATATGTTACAGGTGAAAATCGCAGCCTATAGTATTTAATAGGCTACGATTCAATCAGATAACTATAGCCTGTAACCATTTTCAAAGAGAGGTATAGGCCACGATTTTTTAGTTAATCATTGCATATAATTCCAATAGAAAAATATTTAAAAACAAAGGGGACAAGCTACAGTAACTATACAAATTTGTCGGTAAAGCAAAATCACCCATTGCCAAAAATTCATTGATAAATTTTACGTACGAATTGGAAAATATTCATCAATAATTACTAACGAAAAAAAATCAGTTATTACCAAGAGCCTAAATTCGTTAGTAAATATTTGTCAATAATTAACAATAATTTCAATAATAAAATCTATCGGTAAATATCACGATTGCTTCCCGTCAAAGAAAGAAAAATTGACATTTGTATTTTTATATTTCAATCATGCCTAAGCTTTCACTTAGGTCACACTAAATATTTCTCTCCAGGATTCTGGATTCCTAAAAACAATATGATTCCTATGATTCTATATGATCCATACTATAACAATCCACACCCCTTTCCATACAGGTGAAAAATGTTTAAAATGTGCTTGAATCATCATGGTTTACCCCCAAATTTCTAGTCCATTTATTGCATATATTCCATGTCAACCAATTTACAAGTAAAAATAGATGATTTATGGTCTCTTCCTACTTGTCGCACATAACACGTGTGACATTGTTTAAAATGACCCCTCTAAGCCTTAAGTTAACCATTGTAGGTATTAATTTAAGATAGCCTAACACATGAAAAGCTTAGCGGTTAGGATAACCCTTACTACCTATAGATAATCAGTGAAATGTTGGTTTTGTACAGCACATAGACCTTGCAACTTTTTATATGCTGACTTAACTGTATATTCCTTATCTTCCTCATCGTTTAATGTTCAAATATTATTTATTTCCTTAATAAGATTTATCCTATCAATATCTTCCAAGAATGTTTCAATTTGTGTTTTCTCCCATTCAAACCGATCTTTTCTCCAAGATATATTTCATTCCCACCTATCGTTACTAATGGTCATATATGTAGTACTAACATATCATCACCATCACAAAATGTTTGAATTTTTTTTTTGTTTAACTACCCTACTAGTCCATCTACCTATGATTTTTTTTTTATTGATTAAACAATATTGACTTATAAGTTTCCACTTGACTTTTTGTTGCGAAGGAGGTGTGGTCTGACTGTAATCAGGGTCCAAGGATGAATTATTTGGTGTTTTTTCGAAAACCTGTCGAAGTAGTGATTACTTATGGATATAAATATGTTGTTCGGCATGTGACTTACATTGTCCGTTACAAGAAAATTGTTCTTGAATTGAACGATACTGTTAAGGATCTTGGATTTGAAAAAGAGAGGATACATCATCAAATTGATGTGGCTGAGAAAAATCTAAACAACATTGAAAGTAAGGTTATTGATTGGGTTCGAAAAGTGAGTGAAATTGAGACTGTAGTGGAGGTGTTTGAGAACGATGCAGGCCACAAAAGGGCCCGGTCGCCCAATTGTTATGTTTTTCCATATTTGTGGAATAGACACAGGTTAAGCAAAGAAGCAAAGAAGATGAAAGTGGATGTTAAAATGCTAATTGATGATTGCCCTGAGGTTGATAAAGTTGCATATAGACAAAATGTAACATCTAATGATGCCACGTTGTCTGATTCTAGCTTTGAAGAATTTAGTTCTACAAAACTCACAATGGAAAAAGTAATGAGAGAACTTGAAGATTCCACTGTGAGAATGATTGGATTGTATGGGCCAAGTGGTGTGGGTAAGAGCACTTTAATCAAACAAATTGCAAGGAAAGCTAATAAGTTGTTTAATGTAGTGGTTAAAGTAGAAATAAGAGTCAATCCCAAACTACAAAAAGTTCAAGAAGAAATTGCTTATGTGTTAGGATTGCGATTAGAAGGGGAAGGTGAAAATGTGAGAGCTGATTGTCTACGAAGGAGGTTGAAGAAAGAGAAAGGGAGCACCCTTTTAATCTTGGATGACCTTTGGGAAAAATTAGACTTGAACAAGTTAGGGATTCCACTTGATGATGAGGATGTTGTTGTTGATGATGATTTAAGCAATCAAAACAAGGATCTTAACCACAGGGCGTGGAAAAAACGTAATGATAATAAAGGTCTTAATAACAGAGTGTTGAAAACAGAAAAAATCCATGGTGGTCCTAAGGGGTGCAAAATTTTGCTAACTTCACGGGATAAAAAAGTATTGTGTGATGAAATGGATATAAAGTCGACTTTTTGTGTAAAGGAATTAGATGACAATGATGCTTTGATGTTATTTCAAAAGTTGGCTGGAATAAGTAATGAAATGTCTGACACTAAACAAGAAATTGTGAAGAAGTATTGTGCAGGGTTACCCATGGCAATAGTTTCAGTTGCCAGGGCATTAAGAAACAAAAGTGAGTCAGTATGGGAAGCTACACTAGAACAACTTAAAAAGCAAGAATTAGTGGGGGTGCAAACATCTATGAATATTTCAGTGAATATGAGTTCTGACCATCTAGAAAGTGAGGAGATCAAATCCATTTTCTTAGTTTGTGCTCAAATGGGCCATCAACCATTAATTATGGACTTAGTGAAGTATTGCTTTGGTTTAGGAATACTTGAAGGGGTCTCCTCACTTTGGGAAGCTCGTGACAGAATTAAGACATCAATCCAAAAGCTAAAAGACTCTGGTTTGTTGTTGGACGAAAGTTCTAATAATCATTTCAATATGCATGACATGGTTCGAGATGCTGCTTTGTCTATAGCGCACAAGGATCACAATGTCTTTACTTTGAGAAACGGAAAACTTGATGATTGGCCTGAACTTCAAAGGTGCACTTCTATTTCTATATGCAACAGTGATATCATTGATGGGCTTCCTCAAGTCATAAATTGTCCTCAACTTAAATTTTTTCAAATAGACACTAATGATCCATCTTTGGAAATACCGGAAAGTTTTTTTAGAAGAATGAAAAATTTGAGGGTTTTAATACTGACTGGCTTTCATTTATCAATACGGTTCTTGATCACATTCTACCTAGTGTATCTTTGTTTAGCTTCTTTATATAATAATTGTTTATTTTCGTAAAAATGCAGGTTTGTGTCTTCCCTAGGTTGGAGGAAATCCACCTTAGAAAAATGAATAGTTTAATAGATATGTGGGAAACTAAAGTGACCATGGATTCCTTTTCAAGTCTCATTTCTCTGAATATTGAAGAATGCAATAAACTAGACAAGATTTTTCCACATCATTTGGGAGGATGGTTTGAAAGTTTGGACAACTTGAAAGTTTCTAGATGTCAATCAGTGCAAATGATTTTTGAAATCAATGATTCTCAAGAAAAAAATACATATGTTGGGATAAATACAAATTTGCAGGTTATTCTTCTTGAATATCTCCCAAAGTTGAAGCAGTTGTGGAGTAATGATCCAGATGGAATTCTTAACTTCAAAAAATTGCGGACTGTAGAAGTTGGTAGTTGTAATGAATTGAGGAATTTGCTTCCGATTGCTGTTGCCAAAGATGTCTTAAAGCTTGAACGCATGTCAGCTCTGCATTGTAAGAAAATGGTAGAAATCGTTACAAGTGAAAATGCATTAGAAGTTAATAATGATGCATTAGTGTTTCCTGAATTAACCTATGTGAGATTATATGGGCTATCAAATATCAAGCATTTCTGCAAAGGCAAACATCCCATAAAGTGTCCAAAACTGAAGGAGCTGACCGTGGGTGAGTGCATGAAGCTCAACTCATTCTCCAAAGAAATTGGTAAAACAACAGATGATGAAGATAAATGTGTTTTCTTAGCTGAAAAGGTAAGCAATGTTCTATCTTTGTCATTGAAGAAAAATATTTGATCAAATTTTTGTGATAAGTTTCATAAGAAATAAAATTACAAATAAAATTACATAATGCTTAAAAAATAATAATAATAAATTTATTATTTAATAAAATAAAATTTTGAGTAGAACTTAATTAAATAAAATCTAAATTTATGAGATATTTAAAACAAATCAAAGTGTAATTTTGACCATTGACATGTAGATAAAAGTTCAGTGGCAAAAGTTTAATTTTTTTTGCCACCGAGAGATTTGCGGTTGAGTCATGAATTAATGCATATACATCATTCTGTCATTTTCTTCTTATAGTAGTTAATATCTCTATTCCGACACTCGGGTTAAAGAACAAAAAAAAAAAAATCACTCGTAATCTTGTTCTTAAATAGAGGCAAATCAATGCAAACTAAAAGAATCAAAAAAATGCCTAAAATCAAACAAATTTGAAGGAGAGATGAGTCATTATTTAATTCATTTTTCATAGCATTTACTTTTGTTTCTTTTATTCTTTAGGTGTTTCCCAACTTGGAGTATTTGGAAATTGACTTTAGGGAAGCACAAAACTTGTTACCCAGCTTCCAAATGCACAGTTTAAAAGAGCTTAGTTTGATCTCAGTCCAAAGTGTTGATCTTCTCTACCATTTCCCCTACAAAATGCCAAATCTAGAAAAGTTAAAATTGTCGTTCTCTTTCTCTCATAAAGTGTCAGTGCCAATAGCAGACATTTCACAACAAAAAAAATTGGGAATTCTGTTAAAGCTGAAGGAATTAGTTTTGTTGTATCCAAGGGTAAAGGATTTGGAATTAGGACAAGTTCCTAATCTACAAAGGTTAGAGCTTTTGAGCTTAGAAGGTTGTCACGAATTGAAGAATTTAGTTCTTCCCTCTGTATTGACTTACTTGACCTGTTTGAAACTGAAGAATTGTTCAAGATTAAAGTTTTTAGTTGCATCCTCGACTGCTATGAGTATGGTTCAACTAAAAATTCTGAAGATAATTAACTGCCTTGAAGTAGTGGAAATAGTAAGCAACGAGGGAAGTGAAGATGGCAAAGTGACAAAAATTGTATTCAGCAAATTGATTTCTATGGAACTTGTGGGACTAGACAACCTTATAAGTTTTTGCAGTTACAAGGAGTGTGAATTTGAATTTCCATCTCTGGAAATATTAATTGTAAGAGAATGTCCGAAGATGAAAAGATTCAGTGAAAAAGAGTCAATAACACCAAAGTTAAAGAATGTATTTGGTGTAGAAGGAAATGAAAAGACTAAATGGCCATGGAAAGATATCTTGAATGCCACAATACAGAAAGTTTTCAACGATAAGGTACGTATTCATTTATTTAATACAACTTCTCTTAATGTTATGATTTTTTTCTGAGGAGATAAAAGAAAGTTAATTAATTCAATTTATATTTGGGAGATAGAGAACTAACCTATTAATTTAAAAATAACAGAATTAAAATTAAAATTTAATTTAATAGGAAGAAAACTTCAGGTCATCTGAAATTTTTCTTTTTTCCTTCAAAAATATAAACTTCAAATTCATATATTTGTCAATAAATAAACATGATATTCTTGCTTAATTTACTTTGTCTGATTACCTTCTTTTTTCGTGACTTTACAGGTGACTTTCACATACAGTGAGTCTCTGGATCTGGGTTTTAACAATTCTACAGAATTTATTATAGAGCAACTATGGCATGGCACTCGTTCCGTGCACCAAAACAGCTTTGGGTATTTGAAAAGGTTGAGTGCGTCGGGTTGTGATACTCTAGAACATGTAATTCCATCTCATTTGCTTTCTTGCTTTCAGAATTTGGAAGTGTTACAAGTATGGGATTGCAGGAATGCAGAGGTCATATTCAGTATCAATGATGAGAACAGGGTGACAAAAGCTTCCGGAATATTCCGCTTGAAAAGTTTGTATTTGAAGAATCTACCAGAGCTGAAGGATGTATGGGACAAGGATCCGAAGGGAATTATTGGATTTCAATTGCTAAAGGAAATGAATGTTTCAAAATGTGAGCGTCTTAAAAGTTTGTTTCCAGCATCGGTGGCCAAAGATCTTACCGGACTTGAGCTGATTGAGGTAACAGAGTGTAAGGAATTGGCAGAAATATTTACAAAGCATGGAGAAGGAGAAGGAACAACACAACACTCTGTGTTTCCTCGTCTCACCACATTGACGCTACAGCATTTGCCATGCCTCAAATACTCTATCCACTCCAAAGAACAGGTAATTCTCACAACTTTGCCTTTACGACCATTCAAATTAGTTCATATATATTTATATATCATGTTGGAAAAGATCAAGGCATAGTAATGATAAAAAATTATACAAGAGGGAAAATTTATATGTATGTATTAGGATGCGAGGAAGATAAAATTAAAAATATAATTTTCTTTCTTTTCAGGTGCAATTTTCGGAATCTTCGCGTAGAGATAGCCGACAACAAGAGTTATATCTTGGTTCATGGCTCATCCCCAACTTCTACTTTGGTCTCTTACGTTCTTTGAGTGTGGACGGTTGTCATTTTCTGTCAGATGCACTGCTACCATGCAATCTACTTCCTTTCTTAACTAATTTGGAAACCCTTGACGTTCGAAACTGTGATTCTGTCAAAACCATTTTTGATATGACATGTGCAACACAATACCCAATGACTTTTCCTGTGAAGGAATTGAAGTTATTCAAGCTGTCGAATTTGAAGAATGTTTGGAATAAAGATCCTACTGGAGTTATAAGCATGCAACATCTACAAGAAGTGTTTGTTGATGGCTGTCCTTGTCTTATAAGCGTGTTTCCCTCATCAGTTGCCAAAGAACTCGAGGAACTGCAAAATCTAGTGGTGAAAGACTGCGATACGCTGATGACAATTGTTGCAGAAGATCCAAGTCGAACAAATCATGACCTCCCTTGTCCCCGTATTAGGTCACTGCGACTACGGCGTTTGCACAAGTTAAAGTACTTTTACTACCGCTCACTGCAGTCCGATAATTTTACACATCAAGTCTACTTTGAAAGGGTACGTACTACTGTTCTACCTGTTTATCATTTTCTTCATTTGAATAAGAAAGTAGGTAGTTAATATATTATATTATTATATTAAAAATTTGAACATATGTTAGATTAGTTAAATTATGTATTATATTCTTCAATTAAAAATTTAATAATTCTGGTTGAAATCTAATTGAATATTTATTAAAACTTAGACCTAGTTTTCACTAGTTTAATCACCTGTTCAGTTCAATGATAAAGTTCTAACAATATTGATTTATTTAAATAAGCGGATACACTTCATGATAGCAACACAATAAGATTTCATATCAAATCTAATAATATATAAAGTGAATATAAATCTCATATTACTAAACTGATTTTGTAAAATTTCATCAAATTTAAATTTCAATACTTTTATATAGTACTAAAATTCTTAATAGACTAATTGGATCTATTATATCATTGGAATTAAGAATGTCAAAAAAATATGTATTCGTGGGTATCTGTGGATAAAATTCGCATCGAGTGAAAATTAGATATTGAAAATGATACTCGCGGATAAAGGATACGAGTATTTTTTATACCTGCATGTGGAGCGGGTACGGGTATCATAGTATTCATACATGTAGATACCCGTATCCGCTATACTCTAATTTAAATTAAAAAAATTATTAAAACATTAACACATTAATTTTGAATGGGTTACTTTTTATCAATTGATTTTAAAAAATCTCTATTTATTTGTAAACTGTCATTCAATACCATTTAAATAAATTATTTTTACTTTGTTTGAAATTTTGTATAAAGGTTGCACATTGTAATTTTATTTGAATTTATGGTTAAATTTTTTTATTAAATATTAAAATTTTCTTTTGTAAATATCTGTGGATACACGTAAATATCCGTGGATATTAAAAAATTATGCGCGTTCCCATATAACAGATATCTGCATAGATATAAATACGAGTACAAGACGAATATTTATTCAGCAAGTAGGATACGGAGGAGCTACTACCCGTATCTTACCCGTTCCGTTCACATCCCTAATTGGAACTCATGTCTATATCCGTCCTCGATATAAAAACATCTACATCTCTAATTTCCCTACCCTGCTTTTATTTGTGCTTTTTCTTGGTTGTTGTAGTGCCTGATACTGGGAGAAGATGGAGTGAAGAATTTGAGAGAAGTATTACAGAGAAAAAAGGGATTCGATGTGAATTTAGGTGAAGAATTTCAGAGAAACCTCTTACAGAACTTCAAAGTTCTTAATCTCTATAATGAGTCAGATGTATTTCCATACGAAATTCTGAAACAAATACCCAGTATAGAGAAGCTTGTGGTTTGTGATGGTTCCTTCAAGGAGATATTCTATTGTCAAAGTCCTAATAACGTGGATTATAGTGGAGTTGTATCACAGTTGAAAGTATTACACTTGAAGTCTCTCAAAGATCTGATTTCCATTGTGTCAGATAACTCTTTGGCCGAAACTTTTCTCAGAAATCTAGAAACTCTGCAAGTGAATAGTTGTTCAAGTTTAATAAACTTGGTAAAATGCAGAGTGCCTTTCTTCAATCTGACATATTTGAAAGTAGAAAATTGTGGTAGCCTGACATATTTGTTCACATCCTCGACAGCAAAAAATTTAGTTCAACTGAAAAGAATGGAGATAGAAAATTGTAAATCAATTGAAGAGATAGTGTCTAAAGAGGTTGTAGAGGAATCGAATGATGATGAGATAACATTTCCTCATCTCAGTTGGATGAATCTTGAGTCTTTACGAAATCTTAGAAGATTCTACAAAGGAAGTTTAAGTTTCTCGTCCTTGGAGAAATTGTCAATAATCACTTGTCCCAGCATGGAAACTTTATGTTTGGGTACGGTAAAAGCAGACAATTTGTCTCAAGTTATAGTTGGTATGCCGGTGGAAACAATTCCATTGGAAATTAATCTCAACTCTACATTACGAAAGACATTTCTCACAAAGGTATGTGTGTTAATGTACATAGTTATGATTCTTTTACTATATCTTAATGTGATAAAAAGTTTCCTATTTCCTAGTAATAACATACTTTTTTAATGAGACGTCATTGAATTTATGACTCTGCATTCTAAGTTAGTCCAAACTGAGACCATATAGCATGATAATTTTTTTTTTTAAAATGTTGTCAAATATTTTAATTTCTTTTATTTTTAAAATGTGGTCAAATATTTCTAAGTCAAGTTCTTACTGACGCAGAGTGGGAAAATGGTACTGCTTTTAATACAGATTTTGTCTATAACTTCTAAGTAAAACTCTATATATGTAATTTAAATTTAGTATTATAACCTTTATTTTCATTTTTAATTTAGTGAATATTTGATGTTTGTAAAGTACCAATTATAACCTTTTTATTCATTGTTTTGCATGTGCAGATTTCAGAGATTCCCCGACTTGATCTCCAAAGTAGGCCAAATCTACAAGAGATATGGCATGGTTCAGTGCGGATCCCCGATTTGTGTTTCAGTAAGTTGGAAACATTGATCATGGAGAACTGTCCGTTTTTATCAGAAGCAGTGCTACCCTTTCCTATACTTCCTTTATTACCTAAATTGAAAACATTGAAAGTTCGAAACTGTGAATCTGTCAAAGTCATTTTTGAGGTCAAAGGTACAACGCAAGACGCAATGAACTCTCCTCCGAAAATTCCAAGTATTAACCATTTACGAGAAGTAGAAGTTGAGAATTGTAAAGTCCTTACAAGTGTGTTTTCCGCATCAATAGCCAAAGATCTCGTAGAACTTGAAAAGCTAACGGTGAAAGACTGTAAGGAATTGATAACAATTGTTGCAGAAGAAACCAAAGTTGAGGTTACGTCTCCTTGTCCCCGTGTGAGATCATTAGAACTACGAGATTTGCCCGAGTTCAAGTATTTCTACTACTGCTCACTCAAGTCTGACATTTATAAGCATCTAGAATCACATACCGAGGATAAAACTGAAAAGGTATAATTGTTTCAACACTTTCTCCTTCTTGCATAATTGGATAATACAATATTATATATTTAGAACCGGTGAACCTCCTTCTATAATAGACCCAACATTTTTTACATGAAAAGTTAACAGAAGAGTGTCTTTAACTTCTCTAACCAGCTTGTTTTTTCTTCTTGCTTACAGAGCCTGTCACTGGGGAAAAAAGGTATAGAGATGATTTTGAATGGAGAATTTCAGACAAACCTTTTACACAACTTAAAAGTTCTTACTCTCTACTTTCGTAGTGAGTCGAATGTATTTCCACATGAAATTCTAAAGCAGGTGCCCGATGTAGAGAAACTAGTGGTGCGTGATGGTTCCTTCAAAGAGATCTTCTGCTGTCAAAGTTGTAATGATGTGGATTATAGTGGACTTCTATTACAGCTGAAAGTATTACACTTGGAGTCCCTTCCTAAGCTCGTTTTCATTGTGTCAGAGAACTCTTCCAATGAACCTTTTCTCAGAAACCTACAAACCTTGCAAGTGATTAGTTGTTCAAGTTTAGTGAACTTGGAACTATGCAGAGTGTCTTTCTCTCATCTGACATATTTGAAAGTAGAGGATTGCGATAGCCTGACATATTTATTCACATCCTCAACAGCCAAAAATTTGGGTCAAATCAAAACAGTGGAGATAAAAAATTGTAAATCAATGGAAGAAATAGTGTCTAAAGACGGTGGAGAGGAATCAAATGCCGATGAGATAACGTTTCCGCATCTCAGTTGTATGAATCTTGAAAATTTGTGGAATCTCCGAAGATTCTATAAAGGGAGTTTAAGTTTCACGTGCTTGGAGAAATTGTCAGTAATCAATTGTCACAGCATGGAAACTTTATGTCCAAGTCCAAGTACGCTAAAAACAGAGAAATTGTCTCAAGTTATGGTTGGTATGTCTGAGGCTATTCCATTGAAAACTGATCTCAATTCTACAATTCGATCGGCATTCCGAAGAAAGGTATGTGTTTAACATTTTTATGATTCTTGTTATAAATACACGGTCTCAGAACCTCAGTATAATGAAAGCTCTGTTTTGTATTTGCTAAAAGTATCACACATAACTTTATTTTAAGAGGTCATTGAATTTATGGCTCTCTAACTTCTAAATAAGTCCCATATTGAAACCACATGAACACCAGGTAGCATGTTAAATTGTTTGTATTTTAAAATAATATCAAAAATTAAGTAGTCAAGCTCTAGATGTTATTTTATTTTATTTTATTTTGAACAAGAGTTTATTTCTAATACAAAGAGTTTGTGATGAATGATTACGTAGGATATGGAAGTGAAATTGTGTCTTAAATATGATATGTACTACATTAATGGTGACATTAAAAATCAACTAAATTCAATTGATTGTTGAAGATAGAATAGTCAAACCCATTTTGGAGGTTAACGGACTCAACCAAAAACTCAAATTTTACTTCATAGAAATATGTATGATGAAAGAAAAAAATTGTTTAAAATACTAATAAATTATAATTTTTCATGTTCATATTCATAAAAGTAACTTTTTTTAATTATTATTTTTGTCCATGTTTTCGTTCAGAAATATTTAATTTTTAGTCTCATTTTGTTTCTAATATTTGAAAGACTGATGCAATTTATATCATTTCGTTAAATTTATGGAAATAGATCAAAGACTTCTTATCAAAATTCAAGTTGTTAATAAGGATGATTTGCTTTGTTGGTATAATTAATATAATCTTTGTGACAATTTTAATGAAAAATTCTTAATCTATTTCACGAAAATTTAACAAAAGACAAAATTTCATCATTTTTTCAAAAATCAGAATCTAATTAAGACCCAAAAAAAGTTAGATGACTAACTTTACCTTTTCGGATGAAGACACCGACCAAAAGAGTAATTAAACATATTTTTTTTTTACATATTTTAACTATTTTCTCAAACATTCCATAAAAATTACAGACAATTTACTTTTTTTGTCAAATAGATAACTCTAAAATCTCTAAAATTAACTCTCTTAAAGATATATACTATTCACTATTTAACTACTTTTTATTTTAAAATTATAAATCTCAATTTTTAACTTGCTTCCAAGGTCTTCACGTCAAGTAATGGAAATTTAGAAACCGTGATTCGGTTGAAAAATTCATTTAAATATAGTTAACTGAGTTTTTTTTTTTACATAATTATTAACAAAAGTAATGAATATTTCATATTTGTGAAGTACTAAGTAAAAGTATACCATGATAAGGGACTAGAATTCATGTCATATTCTAGATGGCTCTTGCAGAGTGGTCAAGAGAATCCAATCATAAAGTACTAGCTAATATCAAGTTTAGGAGTAGAATTCCAATCTCAATTCTTGTTGACTCTTGTAAATAATTAATTTCATATTATTGATGAGTGGTGCAGATTTCAGAGCTTCAGCGACTTGTTCTAAAAAATAGACCAGGACTGCAAGAGATATGGCATGGCTCATTGTATATCCCCGACTTCAGTAAGTTGGCCATGTTGATTGTGGACGGTTGTCAGTTTTTATCAGATACAGTGTTACCCTTCCATTTACTTCCTTTTTTACCAAAATTGGAAACATTGGAAGTTCGAAACTGCAATTCTATGAAAACCATATTTGATGTCAAATGTACGCCAAAAGACACATCAATCACTTTTCCTCTGAATAAATTGATTTTATCCAATCTTCCAAAACTGAAGAATATCTGGAATGAAGATCCTATTGGAATTCTAAGCATGCCCAATCTACAAGAAGTCTTTGTTGATAATTGTAGAAGCCTTAAAAGCATATTCCCCACATCAGTAGCCGAACATCTTGAGAAACTTGAAAATCTAAAAGTCAAAAACTGTGAGAGATTGATTACAATTGTTGCACAGGAACACGATAAGGATCAAGAAATAATATTTAAGCGGCTCAAGGTTTTAGATCTTCAAAATTTAGATGAGCTAACGTGCTTTTACCCTGGCAATTTTACTTTAAGTTTTCGATCGTTGGACGAAGTGCACGTCATCAACTGCAGCTCCATGAAGATTTTCAGTGAAGTCCATAAGATACATCATTCGATAAAGTGGTATGTTGCAGGAAATCCTGAACCCCGACAGGAAAGTGATCTTAACGCTGCAGTGCGCAAGACGTTCGAAGAAAAGGTACGCATACTTTTACCTCTTATTCTTTGTTTGATAGTGCGTGTTGGAAATTTGAGCATGAGTCTAGGTTTTATATTAAGTAAAGATAAAAAAGTTAAATTTCATATAAAGATGAAGTCTCATAAATTTATTGTCTTAAAATTTTGAGTTGAAGGTGAACAATTATTTATGTATGAGTTGAACTTGTTAGCAAAGCACTCAATTGTGAATAATAAGATTTAATTTACTTGTGTATTTCATATCAATAATATATTACAAGACTTACATATGGTTTTTCGTATTTAAGTCATAATGTCTCAAATTATTACAAAACAAAACACTATAATGACCATTAACATAAAAACATAACACACTAAACTCTTGACTTTTGTTCTCTTGAAACCTCAAAACATAGCTACTCAATAATCCCTCATTTAAGTTTATCCTAACAAAACTTCCTCATAAACTTAAATGTTTCTTCCATCCCTCATTTTAATCTACTTTTTGTAATTATTGAACAACATAATAGGCAATGGCTTAGTAAATAAACGTGCAATTTGATCTCAACTTCCCACGTGCAGCATCTCCACATTGCCTTCCTTCACCTATTGTCAGATGAAATGAAATCTCACATCGATGTGCTTGTTCCTCTTATGGTTGACCGGATTCTTCGCCAACTCAGTAGCCGACTTGTTGTCTACTCCAACAATGGTCTCACATTTCTTGTTTTAACTCCAATTTGCTTAGAAGATTTCTAAGTCATATTGCATGACAGACACTTAACGATGTGCAACATACTTTGCTTCATGTAGACAATGTCACTATGGGTTACTTCTTTAAGAGCCAAGCGAGTGTCGTGTTGCCCACGAAATATACATATTCGAATGTACTTTTTTGGTCATCTACATATTCACGCCAATCACTATTAGAGTAACATTACGAGTAGATAGTTGCCCAACCTAGTGTAGTATAGGCCGAGTGATATTGCTCCCCAGACATACCTCAATATCCTTTTTGGTGCTTTCTAGTGTGTAGCTCAGCTCCTCTATATACTGACTTGCTATTATAATGCTTAGTAGTAAATTCAGCCTTGTACTTGTCAAGTAACAAAGACTTTCAATAACCAAACCCCAATACTTTATGGCATCTACTCAGTCTCCAACATCAAACTTTGAGAGCTTTGTCCATTAGGGTCAAAACTGGGTTACAACTTTCATTTTTAATTTTCTCAAGATCTCCTTGGAATATCTTTCTTGAGACACAAAAATGCCACTCTCAAGTTGTTTGACTTCCAATTCAAGGAAGTACTTCATATTTCCCAAGTCGTTCATTTCAAATTCTTTCTCCATGACACGTTTGAACTCATTAATCATCTCTGGATTATTTCCCATGAAAATAAGACCATCAACATAAAGAGCAATGAACATTACGTTATCTACATGTTTCTTTTATGTATAAGGAATGTTCATATGAGCATTGTTGATATATGTTCTTTTTGAAGTAAGTATCAATGCAGTTATTCCATGCTTGAAGAGCTTGTTTTAGTTCATATAGTGTCTTCTTCGATCTTAATACTTTCTTTTCTTCTCCTATTCTCATATACCCAAGTGGTTGTTGATCAATATGCACTTCTTCCTTCAAGATTCCATTAAAAAATGTTGACTTCATGTCCATTTGAAAGATTGGGCATCTATGTTTGAAACAAGTCGAACTTTGAATCGCTCTATCTCTCCTTAAGCATTCATCTTCTTGAATACCAATTTTACATGGGTTAAATATGTTTTTGGTCCTCAAGTTTCAGCGAAATTTGGAATTAGTCCCTCATCAAAACTTTTGACCAATTTAGTCCTTCATCTTTCAAAATGTATGAATTTAGTCCTTTTAACTAAATTTTGTTAAGTTTATCTGACGTTTCAAGCGCATTTCATGATAGTATTTAAATTATTTACACTGTTTGACACATTTTTACTTCAATGTTAACTTAAATACTATTATAAAATGTGCTTGAAACGTCAGATAAACTTAACAAAAGTTGATTAAAAGGACTAAATTCACGCATTTTAAAAGATTAAGGATTAAATTGGTATAAAGTTTTGATGAAGGACTAATTCCAAAATTCACTAAAACTTAAGGGATCAAAAACATATTTAATCCATTTTACATCTATGGATCGAGCTCCTTTTGGAAGATCAAATAACCCCATGTGTAATTGAGTATTGCATCTATCTACTTATCAATTACTACTCGTCATTTCTCTTCTTGAACAACCTCCTCAAAAGTTATGTTCTCCGAATCTACCAAAAAACAAAGAATGTGTTACCTCTTGAATAGACTCGTACAAATCTTACAAGGTTCGCATTCTAGGTTGTCTCGTAGATCATCTTCGTAATCGATCTCTAGATTTGCTATAAGATATGGTGTAGCAATTGATGTTCCAATACTTTGACCAACCTCTCCTACTGAATTGTTCCATATCTACTCAGTGACTTCATGTACTCAATAATCACGACTTACTACCATATCTTAGTTTAATGGGTCAAACAACTTGTAAACTTTAACATTCTCATCTATTTAAAGAAAATCATAATTTATCTATTGATATTATCTATGGATACAAATTCGTAGATAAATTGATTATTACATATGAATATTACATATTGATCGTAATATATGTTGGTAAATTAAATTTAAGTATGGATATTGCATACAGATTTCGAAAAATAATATTTTTAAATAATATATTGGTTTACCTACTGATTTAAGGTACATATTCGATTAAAATATTTCACTTCCAATTTTCCTCCCTATTGCGTTACTCTCGCCCTTGCATTCCCCAAATATTTTTTGGTTTTTTCTCTTTTAACAAAATACACCTCGTGAAATTCATTTTTGAAAGAAGTTTGAACATTTAGGGTTTATAACTCCATGCTTGCAAACTATATAAGGTTCTGGGATGCAAGCCATCAATTGCCTGCTCACAGGCCGCCGCGACGGAGTCACTGGCCACCATTCGTTGGTCATGGCTTATCTTCCACCTTGTGCGGCTCCTCCACAACTGAAGCCTCAATCGTGTGCGCCTCCTTCACATTGGTCTTTCCATCGAACCCTAGCCTCCACATTGCACGCCTCCCCCACGTTGGCTCTCCCTTGGAACCGTGGCCTCCACTACGCCACCCCCTCCGCATTGGTCCTCCCCAGGAACCCTAGCCTCCCCGTGTTTGCCTTCTCAACATTAGCCCTCCCATGGAACCCTAGCCTCTACCCTGCGTGCCTCGACATTCGCAAATCCACCTACACTTGAGCTCGCTACAGGTTGTTGAAATTTGAGCTCACACCCTAACCACTACGTGACGTAGGTATAATCCTGCAATCACCGCCGCGTCTTCTCACTTCCAGCGAGGATACTTAATTATGATAAACAGTCCATACGCAAAAACATTTGTGTTGTGCTTTGATTTTAGATTTTGAACGAATTGAACATCTGTAAATTGGGTCTGCTCTCTTCTGTGATTTTGAGTGGGTGGGTTGTCATTTTTCTTCTTGTGGTTGCGTTTTTTTTATTTCAATATATATATTAATCTTTTTTAACTCACTGTATTTCAGAAAAGGAAGCATGGTAGAGATGATGATATTAATGATGTGCACAAACACAAAAGGAGTAAGGTAATAAAGGAAAACACTTTGTCTGGACGTTAAGCTTTCAACCATAATTTTTTCTCTTTCTTTTCTATACGTTTCTGACATGTCCATCTTTTCTCTGTGGTTTGATCATATCCAATATCATGTAAACTTCTCTATTAAATTTCTTAATTTCATTGCAGCTCTAGAGCTCAAAAATTGATGAATTGGAAGCAATTAAGGTCGCTGGCTAAGCGTTGTCATATTGTAGTTCATTTCCTTTCTCCAATTGTTTGTTGTCATTTGTTAAAAGTTGGATCAATTGACATTATCAAATTTCATGAGGTACTTCATTATATCTCCCAAAATCGTCAATTTATCTTCACTAATGACCAATTTTAGTGATTTAAAACATGTTTAAAGATCAATTTGGAAATCAATTTTTTATTTAGAAGTTAATTTTGAGACCAATTATTTTGGTAATCAAAATCTTAGTAATTAATATTAATGATTAATTTAGAGTTCAATTCATAATAAAAATTATTTTAGTTACTAATTTAGAAATCAATTATAACTGTTTGAAATTATTTTAATTACTAATAATTTTTAGTTTATAAATTAATTTTCTTTTATTGACAAATTAATTTATAAATTAGTATCTAAATTGGTCGCTGTAGTAATTAATTATTTTTTTATTACTAAAATTGGTCATTGTTCATTAGTAATGATATCTTGTATTTTCTTTCAGGGTAGCTAGCGATCTGACTAAAGATTTGATGATGGTGAATTCACCTGAAGAAGGAAAAGGATGCAGGTAAAATTTTATGAAGACAAATCTCCAGAGTGCAAACGGAAGTTGTAGAGAAGAGAGTATATATTCCAGATGTTATTAGTTAGATTGCATAAAAAATAGTTTCATTTGTTCATAATAAGTCAGTTTGTCAACTATTATTGAGATAAAAAAAAGAATGTGACAATCGAAAATTGAAATAAAAAATTGACGTGCTTCCTCAGCGCTTTCCTTCATGGTTCAAGATTAATATTTCTCTCGATTAGATCATCATTATTATTCTTATGAATATTCCATTTGAATTTTCATTTCTGATAAACTCATAATACATAAAGGGACCATTAAAGTCTTTTAGAACTTAAATCGTGGCTAGGCTTACAAGAAACCTAAAAAATAAGAGAGATTAAATCATCCTCATTGTTTAATTACAGAATTTTATAATTTTACACAAAATTCCAATCAATTAAACAGAATGTGCTCTAAAATATATTTCTAACTTTTCTCATAACAATATTTCTCTTAATATCGAGTAAGCCTATGTAATTAGGTTTAATTAGTTAGTTACATGTTCTAAATTACAGTTGTGATGGCTATATATCCTAATATTGCAGATACAGCGATTATGCATATGCAAGGAGTAAAATACTTTGTAATTATTGACGTGTTTTTCATAATAAATAATGGAATACTATTTTGTACTATATATGTATGATGTTATAATGGTGTGGTATATTTCTTAGTATTTCAAGGGCTGGGTAGTTGAATGGGTCATGAACTACCAACCATCTTAGAATAAATTAGAGGTTTAATCATTGACTACTATATTAAGTAGGTGAAACGTTGCCTCATGTAACAATATTTAAAACGACTTCAGCAGAAGTCGTTCAAACTAATCATGTAAAAAATAATAAAATAAACTGAATACAGGATCCTCGTAGATCTAACTGATGTTTAAGTAAGACATGTATTATTTATAAGCAAAAACTCATCCTCTCAGCTGCATTATTATTGTTTGGCTGTTACCATACTGTATGTAAACAGCACAAGTGGATAATAATTAATGAAACAACATGCCTGTATTTGGTATATTTTCAAGTGAAGCAAGTAATTGCAGCAGAAAGAATATTGCAGTGTTGTTTCTCTTTCATTCCGAGTCCTCTCTTTGAAGCATTTCTTCAGTCTCTGGCTGCTATATAGAGGTGTCAATTTGGCTCAGTTCACAGGGTTTAGCCCTGACCCATGTGGGCTAGGGTCAAAAAAGTTCATATTGAAAAAAAGTCTCCAACAAAGAAGTTTATAAGGCCAAAAACCCTACAAAAGCCCTGTGAGCCAGGGTCAATCCATGGGTTTTCATCTTTCACATGAAAAATATATTATTTTTTAAAATATATTACTATTTGTGGGACAGATCCAACGAACCGAACAAGCACGATGACCTGAATAGGTCTAATGACCCGAACCTGTCCGACGACCTCGACAAGAACAACGACTCGAACGAACCCGATAATCCAAACAGGTCCAACGACCCGATGACTCGAACGAGCCTCATTTGGGCCCTCCCTAAAAGGGGGCTTTATGAAGAGTAGGTCAGGGACCAAATTGACACCTCTACTGCTATAGTTGCTCTCATAGTGTGCTAAGGTATGGAAACTTCATACTTCGTATTTGAAGTTCATGTTTCTCACTGTCTCAATAGTATCTTGTTCATTTGTTGATCTAAGAGAAGCATATTAACTTCTTATGTACTTTTCTCTTTTTAACACAAATAATTGTAATCTTAATTATTGAATTAATAAGTACATAATATACGCTTATTTTCTTCGTTTTAATCACAGAGGTGTAATACAGTAATTACTTTCACGGCTACAAATCTTTTAAACGAGTTGAGGATTGTGACCCTAAAAGGTGTTAGCATAAAAAAGGAGAACCCATATTAGATTAATTATTGATCAGTACAAGACAGGACAATGTCAATGCTCATACAGACCGGTGAAGCCTTCTCAAAGAAAATTGCGTCTCATTTAATTGAATCGAAAAAAGCTGGTGTTGATCACTTCTGTTAATAATATACTTCTCTTTCTCATGTGCTCTCCGTATTCTCTTGCAGTGTTGCTAGGTGTTACGATTTGGAACAGTGGCAAGTAAATGCACATCACAACTTAAGGTGTTGTGTAGGTTATATAAATATCAATCTATCAATCTCTATATCGCCTTATTTTTTATTTGAGTTTTTTAGAAATTTGACTCATATAAAGATTGATATACATACCAAACACTAATTTGAAGTTTTACACAGTAGCTAAAGAGAGCAATATATTCAGAAAGGGAAAGAAAGCGAAAGGAAAAAAAATGGAAAATGAAGTTGTTGACAGTGATGAATAAGTTTGTCTTACACTCAAGGTAACATCCTTAACACTACGCTTAATTATTGGTTACTCTAGGCTATTTAAGATGGATTATGGATATCCTGTTATATCATATTAGCTAAGTAAGATTAAATTTAAATCAACTTGTTCACAAAACTAATTTATTTTTGCCTATTTATTTATATATATATATATATATATATATATTATAATTTAATATTAGATCGAGAGATTCCAATAAGTAATTATAATTTTATCATTTTATATTTGACATAAATAATGATTTGGTTCTAGTATTTGTTCAGTTTTTTCAATTTTGTCTTACTATTGTTTTTTTTTTTCAATTTGATTATAATATTCGTTAATTTTATTCAATTTGGTATTCTTCGCTAACTCTGTTAAAATAGTTAATGGATTGTGAACAATAACTATCACGTGTCATTTTGTTATATATATTTTTTTAATTTTCTAATTTTTTTTTATTTAAAAGAAATGTTCATGTGTCAAACTCATATCATGTTACGTGTAATTTTGTTATTTTTTAATTTTTTTAATTTTATTTAATTTTAAATTTTTTTTATTTAAAAAAATTGTCTACGTGTCAAACCAATATCATGCTACGTGTCAGGATCAGTTTTTTGTATTCAATTTGGTCGTAATATTCATTATTGTTTTTCAATTTCGTCCTAATCTTTTTTAAAAATTGAACAATTTTGTCCATTTCCAATTTTAGACAAAATCTACTTTTTATATAATTGTTAGACTGATATTGTTATTAAAATTCATATTTTTATTAAATATTTTTAATTTAGGGTTAGAGTTGGTTTAAAATTAAAACGAAAAATTTAAAAGTAGAGAATAACATCATTAATTTAAAATTTTAAGAGGTTAAAAATACTTAATATAGGGAATAAAACCATTAATTTTAAATTTGAAGAGGTTAAAAATAATATAAATTATTAAAATTACAAATATTATTAAGTATTTTTAACATCTTAAAATTTTAAATTAATGGTATTATTGCCTACTTTGAAATTTTTCGTTTTAATTTTAAACAATTCTAACTCAAAATTAAAAATATTTAATAAAAATATATATTTTAATAAGAATATCAGTATAATATTTATATACAAATTAAATTTTATTTTAATTTGGAGAGAAACAAAAATGCTCAATTTGAAAAAAGATATGACCAAATTAAAAAAAAATAAAGAATATTCAAAGCAAATTGAATATAAAAATCTGACACTTAGCTTGACATGTGGACATTTTTTTTAAATAAAAAATAAATTTAAAAAAAAATAAAAAAAATCATGAAATGACAGTAGCATGATATGAGTTTAAACATGTGGACATTTTTTTAAATAAAAAAATTATTTTAAAAAAATTAAAAAAATCAAAAAAATGACTTGTTAGGTGTTGTAAATATATTAATTATGTATGTGTTTGCAGGTTGAAATTCCAAACTTAGAGAGCTTGAATTTATCTGCACTCAACATTCATAAGATATGGAGTGACCAAGAAAACTTGTCAAGTATTTCCTTCCAAAACTTGATAAAATTAGTTTTAAGAAATGTTATAAATTGACATATCTATTCTCATTATCTTTGGCTAGTAGTTTGAAGAAGTTGAAAAGCCTCATCATAATTGAGTGTCCAATTATGGAGAAGATTATTGAGACTGAAGGAAATAGTGCGGAGAAGGTTTGTATTGATGTAAATAAGTAAATATTTGAAATTGACTTAATATTAATATTAAGTTTATGGTTCCTAATCCGTCTATCTTGTGTATTTTTGTTTAGCATGTATACGTAACAATAATTTGTTTTAATCAAAATGTAGGTTTGCGTTTTTCCCAAGTTAGAGGAAATCCACCTTAGTATGGATAGATTAACAGATGTGTGGCAAACCAAAGTAAGTGTGGATTCTTTTTCTAGTCTCATTTCTGTGAACATTAAAGAATGCAATAAACTAGACAGGATTTTTTCAAGTCACATGGAAGGATGGTTTGAAAGTTTGAAGAACTTGAAAGTTTCTAGATGTGAGTCAGTGGAAGTGATTTTTGAAATCAGTGATTCTCAAGAAATAAATGCATCTGGAGGGATAGAAACAAATTTGCAAGTAATTCTTCTTAAATACCTCCCAAAGTTGAAACAATTGTGGAGTACAGATCCAGATGGAATTCTTAACTTTAAGGAGTTGCGGAGCATAGAAGTATATAGTTGTTATGGACTTAGGAATTTGTTTCCAGCTTCTATAGCCAACGATGTTCCTAAGCTTGAATGCATTTCAGTATTGTATTGTACGCTCATGGTGGAAATTGTTGCGAGTCAAGAGGCATCAGAAGATAACAAAGATCCATTAGTGTTTCCTGAACTAACCTATGTGGCATTATATGATCTACCAAACATCAAACATTTCTGCAAGGGAAGACATCCTATAAAGTGTCCAAAGTTGAAGGGGTTCAGCATACACAAGTGTGATAACATATTTATCAAATAAACCAATAAAGCAACAGTCAAAGAGGACAATTTTTTTTTTTCAGCTCAAGAGGTTAGCAATCTTTCGTCTTAATATATAAAAAAATGTTCAGCAAATTTTTATGTTTGATAGAGAATATAAAGATAAAAAATATGTAAAGAAAAAAAACAGAAATACGTGAGAACTGAAATGAAAACAGAAACTATTTGGTTTGGGAGAAATAAAAGATAATTTAAATCAAATTTTAAATTTACTTCATTCTTCATATTATTTACTTTTATTTCCTTTATATTTAGGTATTTCCTAACTTGGAGTGTATGGAAATTGACTTCTACCTAACACAAAAATTGTTACCAAAGTTCCAAATGCACAGTCTAAAAGAACTTAGTTTGATTTCAGTAAAAGATGTCAATCTTCTCAACCAATTCCTGTACGGAATGCCAAATCTACAAAAGCTAAAATTGTCTTGCCCTCGTTATGAATATTTACTGTCTAGTGCAAACTCTGTACAACAGAATGGATTGGGAATCATACTAGAGCTCAAGGAATTAATTGTGCTATTTTTAAGGATAAAAGATCTAGGATTAAAGAATGTGTTTGGTGTGGAAGGAGATGAAAAAACCAAATGGCAATGGGAAGGTGACTTAAATGCCACCATACAAAAAGTTTTCAATAAGGTACGTAGTACTCACTTTTTCATTTATTTAATACTATTTCTCCTCATTTTATAAACTTTTCTTCTTTCGAGAGATAGACATGCCATGATTGAAAAATATAAATCCTTGTTTTTAGTATAAAAAGCCTTAAATGGTAAGTATTGTTGATGTTTTGTTTGATAAATTATATATTTTAAAGTTATTATATTTATTATAAAATTCTGTCTGCTTGTTCTGTTTCTGTTTTTAAAGCATTCAATCTACAGTCTCTTAATTTTCTGAATCTATGTATGTATGAGTCACTCCACCACCTTTTTGGCTGATTTTACAGGTCACTTACGCATCCAGTGAGAAACTGTATCTGCTGAGTAGCTACTATCCTCAACTTATACACCAACTATGGCATGAGAGTCACTCGGTGCACCGAAATAGCTTTCGCTCTTTGAAAAAGTTGATAGTATTCAAATTGAATCTAATGTGTATTATTCCATCTCATTTGCTTTCTTGCTTTCACAATTTGGAAGAATTAAAAGTAGAGGATTGCAAAGCAGTACAGGTCATATTTAGTATCAATGATGAGAACAGGGTGACCAAATCTTCTGGAATATTTCGCTTGAAAAGTTTGTATTTGAAGAATCTACCAGAACTGAAGGATGTATGGGACAAGGATCCGAAGGGAATTATTGGCCTTAAAGTGCTAAAGAAAATGGAAGTTTCAAGATGTGACTGTCTTACAAGTTTGTTTTCAGCATCGGTAGCCAAAGATCTTACCAGACTTGAGGTGCTTGAGGTTACAGAGTGTAAGGAATTGTCAGAAATATTTAAGATGGATGGAACGGATGAGGAAGGAGAAGGAACAACACAAGACCTTGTCTTAGGTCGTCTTATCTCATTGACGCTAGAAGAATTGCCACGCCTCAATTACTCTATCCACTGCCCCAAACAACAGGTCATTCTCACAGCTTTGCCTCTAAGGACATCAAAGGTGTAAGAGAGTTTGAGTGTGCGAATCATAAAAATTAAAAAAAAAAAAAAAGGAAGAAAAATAGGAAAAATCAATGGCAAAATTTACTCGGTTCATTTTGTAACAATGGAAAAGTTAGAGGGAAGAGATAAACATCAACCATTTTAACAGTTTCCGGTGCAATTCTTATCATCACATCTTGCAAGTTGCAATGGAATTATTCCTTCATTTCCTTCGTATAGTTACATGTTAATTGATCAAGAACTTTTGTCATCTTAATCTGTACCATATATGTTACTATTTGTACGCTTAATTTTGTGTGTTCTATTTTTTATTTTATTTTGGAATTGAATATGTACTTTTCTCTGAATTAAAATTCAAATTTCTGTTTTATTTACAAATTAAATATATACCTATTTTATTATTGTACTTTAGGAACATCAAGTAAAACATATTTTCAATATATATTTAACCAACAATATATTAAGTGTTTTTTATATAACAAACATAATTTTACTATTATTATTAAGGTTAAATATGTGTTTGATCTTTTAACTTTTAATGAAATTGGAATTATTCGTTCTTGAAAACTTAACCTATTTAGTCTCTTATCTTTGAAAATGTGTGGATTTAATTCTTTAAATCAAATTTTTATAAGTTTATTTGATGTTTCAAAACGCGTTTGTTGAGCTAACATTGAAATAAAAATGTGTCAAATGATATAAACAAACTAATATACTATAATGAAATGTGTTTTAAACATCAAATAAACTTATAAAATTTGGTTAAAATGACTAAATTCACGCATTTACAGAGTTAAGAGATTATATTGGTTTAAATTTCCAAAAGGGACTGGTTTCAATCTTCACTAAAGGTTGAAGGAACAAAAATATATTCGACCTTTATTATTATTATTATTATTATTATTATTATTATTATTATTATTATTATTATTATTATTATTATTATTATTATTATTATATCAAAAGATGGAAATATTCCGAAACCGTTCTAACAAATTTGAATGTGACGAAAATGTAATTCTAAATCTGATTTCTTTTGCAGGAGAGCACATCAAATTTGAGTGAGAGAGATATACAAGAGTTATGTATTGGCTCACAACCCATCCCAAACTCCGGCTTCGGTCTCTTAGAATCTCTGACGCTGGATGGTTGCCATTTTTCATCAGATGTACTCTTATCATTCAGTTTACTTCCTTTCTTTACTAATTTGACAACGTTGAAAGTTCAAAATTGTGATTCTGTCAAAGTCATTTTTGATGTCAAATATACAACACAAGGTAGAGATGTGACATCTATGGGACAAATCCTCCCTTTTTCTCTGAAGAAATTGATTATACCCAAGCTGCCAAATCTGAAAAATGTTTGGAATGAAGATCCTCGTAGAATTCTAAGTATGTATCATTTACGAGCAGTATATGTTGAGGATTGTGAAAACCTTACAAGTGTGTTTCCAGCATCAATAGCAAAAGATATTGCTGAACTTGAAGAACTACGGGTGAAGAACTGTGAGGGATTGATGACTATTGTTGCAGAGGATAATACTAATCTAAACGGAACAAATCAAGAACTCCCATGTTCCCCTATTAGGGAAGTGCTACTCGAGGGTTTGCCCAAACTCACGTACTTTTACCACTGCAAGGGGACAATTTTTCACATCTAGAATCACATACCGAGAATCAAGTTTACATTGAAAAGGTACGAGATACTCTTTTACCACTTGTTATCTGTGTTCAATATGAATATATAGTACTAAATGTTTTGAAAACTAAAATATGAAAATATCACTTATGAGTGCTCTATCTTCGTTGTCTATTAACCTCCCCATTTCTTTTTTGTTTTATATCATTGTTGACAGTCGGAATATAAAGGACTGGTACTCTAACATTTATAAACAATCCTCTACCATCATGAAAGGTCGTTTATTTCATTGTGTACAAAATAGCTTGATCTCTACTTGCCCTGACTGTTTTTGCGTGTGCTTTTGCTCGGTTATTACAGTGTCTATCACTGGGAAAAGAAGGTGTGGAGATGGTTTTACGTGGAGAATTTCAGAGAAATCTCCTATACAACTTAAAAGTTCTTAAGCTTTTACATTGGGATGTATTACGACATGAAATTCTAGAACAGGTGCCCAATATAGAGAAGCTTGTAGTGCGTTATGGTTTGTTCAAAGAGTCCCTCGGAAATCTCATTTCCATTGTAGCATGCAGAGTCTCTTTTTCCAATTTGACATATTTAGACGTAGAAAGTTGTAATAACCTACGATATTTGTTTACATCCTCAGCGGCCAAAAGTTTGGATCAACTGAAAATAATGGAAATAAAAGGGTGTGAATCAATTGAAGAGGGAAGATGATATACTCACTACTTTATTTGACTACTTTTTTTACTCCCTGAGTTGGCATCCAAGGTGGTCATAATGTTTAAAATTTTGATTTAAATTTTGTTTATCCACGCTGGCGAGAGAGGGAAAGGAGGAAAAAGAAAGAAGCAGTGGGTTTCAGAAACTTAATTTTCATTTTCACTACTACCTTCTCTCCTAATTTTCATTTTTGCTGTTACCTTCTCTCCTTTGTTTTTGCATCTATTCTTTGCTTGAAAAACAATAATTTATAATTTTGACCCAAAATAAAAAGCCAATGCTCTTTGTCCCTGTCTCGAAAGTGACCTTTTGTGTCCTTTGTGATTCATCTCCATGATTATTGTTGTTCTATTCAATGGCTGGTTCATCTCCACTGTAAGGGAAAAGAAACAAAAACTTGGATTCCTAGTAAGTATTCTCTCATTCTCTTTGATTCATGTATTTTTTAATTTGGATTTACTGCCGGATATAGTGATATTGTTTAATTCCTGGATTGATTAAAGTTTGGGGTTCTTGTCTGATTCTTGATTTTTGTTTGTTTAAATTGCTGAGGAAATTGTATAATTATATTGATGTTGATACATTTGATTAATTACTCAACGAATAAAATAATTTTGGTTTGCTATATATTTTAGGGTTCACCCTTCCCAGATTGAAGATTCTTTGGATAAGGAGGAATTTGCCTTATTGGATGAAAATAATTTTGGTTTGCTATATATTTTAGGGTTCACCCTTCCCAGATTGAAGATTCTTTGGATAAGGAGGAATTTGCCTTATTGGATGAACATGTTGAATTCGTCGTTGTATTTTTACTCGAGTGTAAAGGAAGTTCAGAAGCAACACAAAGTGAAGTTTTGGGAAGATGGGAACCTTAATCATCTTCTTTAACAATTTCCCATCCTTCTTTAATAGAAGGAATCTTGTTTCACGACATCTGCTAGAGCTGTAGTGGTGAGTGGGTGCCTTTTATGTAGGGAAATACTATGGTTACCAAACACTTAGATACTCTTTGGATTAAGGTTGGCAAACTTAATTTTGGAGCAGTTTTCACTTTTCAAACTAAGTTTGCAAAGGAACCTGGGTTTTGATTTATAGAAACTTGGTTTCAGACTGAGACTGTATATGACTATATTTTATAAGTAAACAGTAATCAAACAGGTTAAGTAAATGAATTTTATATCCAAACTGAGTTTTACGTGACCCATGTGCAAATAAGTGCATAGTTAGGAATGATTTTTTTACAAGTCTATCAAAACTTAAAAAATCAATCTTTTTTGTGTATAGTTATGGACCACCAATGTAGTTACATTTAACTTGTTATGAACCCAAACCAATTAATTAGCTTGACTGATCTCCAAAAAAAAAATGACAAAAAACTTGTCAAACATATCTGGTGACCTATGTGTAAATAAGTGGGGAGTTATTAAGTACTTTTGCACAAATATACCAGAACTTGGAAAATTAATTTTTTTGTACATACATAGTTACATGTATCTTTTATGAATCACTAATGTAAACATTTAACTGGTTATGAACACAAATTAATTAACTGGTTTGATTGGTTTCTATACAAAATGACACAAAACCTATCAAACATATCTGGTGATCCATATGCAAATAAGTAAGAAGCTAGGAAGGACTTTTTGAACAAGTCTACCGGAACTTGGAAAATTAATCTTTTTGGTATACACAAAGTTACATATACCTTTTATAGACCACTAATGTAGTTACATTTAACTTGTTATGAACCCTAACCAATTAACTAGCTTGACTAGTCTCCAAAAATAAAGATAACACAAAATTTGTCAAACTTATTTGGTGACCTTTGTGAAAATAAGTGCAGAACTACAAAACAAATATACCAAAACTTGGAAAATTAATATTTTTTGTACACACGGAGTTACATGTACTTGTTATGGACCACCAATGTAATTACATTTAATTGGTTATGAACCCAAACTAATTATCTGGCTTGACTGGTCTCCAAATAATGACTCAGAACCTGTCAAACATATTGGGTGACCCATGTGCAAATAAGTGGAGAGTTGCGAAAGACTTTTTGTACAAGTTTACAATACCTAACCACCAATGTAATTTGATTTAACTGGTTATGAACCCAAACTAATTAACTGGTTTGACTGATATCCAAATAAAATGACACAAAACTTATCAAACATATCTGGTGACCCATGTGCAAATAAGTGCAGAGCTAGGAAGTACTTTTGTCCAAGTTTACAATAACTTGGAAAGTTAATCTTTTTTTACACTCGAAGTTACACGTACATGTTATGAACCACCAATGTAATTAGATTTAACTCGTTATGAACTCAAACTAATTAACTGGCTTGACTGATCTCCAAATAAAATGACACAACTTGTCAAACATATCCCTGGGGAAGAGCATTCTGAAACCATAAATTTAAGCAAATTTGGAATCATAAGAACAACAATTTCAACTCTTGATCCAACTATAACAAGATGTATTATATTTTTCCTTTAACAACATTTATGACCTTACAGGTTTGAACATCTTATTTTGGTGTACGAGATACAATTTTCATGTGGTGCATGCAAATGTGAAGTCATTCCCCTCTCTCTCTCTCTCTCATTCCACACCAAATGTACTGGTTGACTTTCCAAATTTCCAAGTTTTAATAGGCAAGAAGTGCACCAATGCACATTGTTTCTACCCTAATATTGGTCAAGTTCTAAATTTATAGAAAATATCCACTCCACCTACATAATTCTTGCAAAAGCCAATGGATTATATAATCATTAAAACAAACACTTATACATTATCAATGTCAATCTAAAACAATACATCACACATTTTAGACAATAACAACTAACCAGTGAACAAACAAACTAATCATTAAATATATTCAATATGGGAAGGATGAACCCTAAAAAACATAGCAAACCAAATTTTATTTTGTTGATTGAGTAATTAATCAAATGCATCAACATCAAATTAATTATATAATTTTCTGAGCAATTTAAACAAATAAAAATCAAGAATCAAACAACAACCTCAACTCAGGATTAAAGAATATCACTATGTCCATTCAGTTTTCCCTCCCAAAATCAAACCGAACCACCTTCAAAGCGGTGAATCCAAATCCAAAAAGGCAAGAATCAAAGAGAATGAAAAGATACTTACTAGGAATCCAAAGGGATTTTCTTTTTCCTTGCAGTGAGAAAATGATTGCGAAAACTAGAACAGTTGAGATGAACCAACCTTGATTCGAGCAACAACAATGAATCATAAAGGGCACAAAAGGCCACTTTCGAGAAGGCACCGAGAGCATTGACCTTTTATGTTGGGTCGAAATTATAGATTGTTGTTTTTTTCGATAGTAGAATAGATGCAGAAACAAAGGAGAGAAGGTAGTAGCGAAAATGAATAAAAATTAGGTTTCTGAAACCCTACTGCTTTTTTCTTTTTTCTCCTTTCTCTCTCTCCAGCGTGGATAAAAAAAATTAAATCAAAATTTTAAACATTATAACCACCTTGGATGCCAACTCAAGCAGCAAAAGGAGTAGTCAAATAAAGTAGTCAGTATATCATTTTCCATTGAAGAGATAGTGTCAAAGGAAGACGAATCAGATGAGGATGAGATAATATTTCCACAGCTCAATAGTTTGAATTTTGTACGTTTAGAAAATCTGAGAAGATTCTACAGAGGGAATTTAAGTTTTCCATCCTTACAAGAATTTTCAGTAAAAGATTGCTACCAGCTGATAACTTTATGTACAGGTACGGTAGAAGTACACAAGTTGTCTCGTGTTACAATTGATTTCGAAGAAAATATTCCATTAAAAAGTGATATCAATTCTATTATGCGGAAGACATTTCTCAGTGAGGTACGTGTTTAATATTTTCTTGTTATGTTGTTGAGAATTGTTATGATTTTTCTTGTATTACACCGCCACGGAACATCAATATGAAGAAAGATGTAGATTCTATTTGCTAGCAATCATCACATTAAACATTTTTTTAACGATGATTCTTCGTTCTACATTTAATAACTTCCAAATTGAGACCAGGTAACTTGTTAAATTTATTTTTAAAATAATGTCATTAGTTAATAAGTCAACCTATATATCATTCATGTCTATGTGACAAGCGATATATAACTTTTAATGTTGATCAATAGTTTAGTATACAAATTTTGAGAAATGTTTTTGATAAAATGCAATCGAGGAATTTGGATTTTCTGTTAAAATATTTGTGATGTCGCCTTATATGTCTTTAAAATATATTAAAATGTTTTTTTAATATACACATTTCTCAAACATGTCGCCATACACATTTGATATTTTAAAATGTGTTAAATTTTTTTTTAATAAATCACAATCATTTAAATTCTATTCATGGTTGAAGATAGAATTATCTTATTTACCGAGGCTCGCACATTGAAAATCTCAACTTTATATATATATATA
>Ga0209589_1001208_pt1 | contig 41708 bp, 19 predicted proteins | sample CowpeawhiteBW_FD_187525 | JGI IMG/M metagenome (GOLD analysis project Ga0209589, IMG submission 187525) | Root nodule microbial communities of legume samples collected from California USA - Cow pea white BW (SPAdes) (version 2) | ecosystem: Host-associated > Plants > Roots > Nodule | place: USA...
AAAAAAAAATAAATAGAATAAAAAAAAAATAATATATATATATATATATATATATATATATATATGTGGTTATTTAATTAATTTTAATAATTTAAACGGGGACGGGTAATATGGTGGGGATATGTACATCCCATACCCATCCCCATACCCAATTGAAAAAGTCGGGGATTTCCCATACCCATACCCATACCCAGTCAATGCGGGGATTCTCCATCAAAACGGGGACGGGTTCGGACAATACCCACGGAGACGGGTTTACTTGTCATCTCTAATTATAACGCATACATTGAGGTTTATGCATAAATTTCATATAACATTTTATATATTTCTTTCATTTTTATTTAATTATTATTTGGTACTCATTTAAATATATATATATATATATATATATATATATAATCACTTTATAAATATTTAATATTGAATATTTGGTGATTTTTAATTTTTTATAAAAGTTAATAATTAATATTAAAATTATGAAAGAAATATAGATATGAATACGAATATAACAATATAAAAATAAAGATGAGATAAAAATTTTATATTGATTAAATATGAAGATAGAGATATAAACAAATTTTTACTTTAAAAATTAAAATGCGACAATGAAATGCATTTCCATTCCACTCCCATAGTGCAACATGTGCACATTTTGAAGTTAAATGCTTTATTAATATACTGCAGTTCGTCGTCCTCATAAAACTACTACAGTACCCTGTGACTTAAATTAGTTACTGATATGATAAGTGAACTAAAAAGTTATTTAAAAATATTGTAGAAATTATCATATATTCAATATTACAAAATTGGATCGTTAGCCCTTGTTTAAGGATTTAAAATAGAATTTGTAGGTATTGGAGTTTCATCCTAAATTACGAGATTTGTGACTTTTAAAATTTCAGTAATTTTATACCTCAGATCAATATTATATGCTGATTTTCTAGTGGAGGAACTATAATTGTAAATATAGAATGTGGAATTAGGAATGATAACGTGGTGAACCTCTTTGGATTTGATTCCTTTTCGATTTGGTTTACTGTTTATGATTTCAAGTTTAGGGTTTGGTTCACATAAAACTCTAAGTTAATAAGTTTCATCATTCCTGCATAAATGAGGGTTTGCAGATTTAAAAGTTTACCCGTTGGTCCGCGTAATTTAATGAAAAATATTAATAAATATTTTATAATTTATTAATTTTTAATTTGAGCACTTATAAAAACAATAATTTATTATAAATAAAAGAATTACCAAAAAAGAGTAAAAGATTAATGATTATTATTTCCTATAAGTAAATAAGGAAGGACGGTATAAAAAATATATATTGAGTGAACCATGAAATTAAATATAAATGTGTATTTATAAATATGTGATGTTGAAAAAATAATGCATTAAAATATTTAATTATATTTATTACACAAGCAATATTAAAAGATTAAAAAAGAAAAAATAATAATGATTTAGGCTACAAGATGGGACATGGTGTAGGACCAATAAAATAGTAAAGAGTGGTGTTATTTTTTAAAAGGTGATACTCGATTATACTTGATCGTGTATCATTTTATAAAAATTATAATCTTTTTACAATTTTTTTTACTAAACTTTTCTCTACCTTTTTTCTATATTTTTTTTTATCATCTTTCATTTATTTGGAGATTAAAGACCATAAGAGGATCAATTAAAAAGAAAATAATTCATTTTTTACTCTTTTTTAGTTAATGTATTGTTTTTAGTTGCACGTTACTCTATGTTTTATGTACGACTAAAAATAGTTTAAGATGAATCTCTACTTCATTGTGATCTTGATTATGTATTATTATCTTTGATAATGTTTTATTTGTATAATTAGATTATCTTGTGAGAACTAGAATTGTAGGAACCACATTTGCTCGGGATGACTAAGAGAAAGAAGTTAGATTTAAATAGTACTATTATATGATAAGATTGAATTGTGTGATGATGGAATATGATGTTGAAAATTGATTTACAATTATGTTCTAAAGATTGAATATGCAATATTATTTAATATGTATTTTGATGATGATTCTAATTGGTTATGTGACTTAACTAGATTTGTGTGAGGCATTGACAAAATTATATGTATGTTTTGATCTAAAATGAGTTAAATGCCTAGACAAACATATGGCTCGCTAAATGAGGATGTATAATTTGCATTCTAGAGAAATTGTTGAGCAAGAATGCATCATGAAATTTTTGAATTTTAAACAGTAAATACCGTATTATGATATTTTATCATTTATGTTATGTTGAATGATTAATGACTTGCATTTTATTGTGATTTATGTTTTAAATGATTTGCGTAAGTACAATGGGATTGGTGATGTTATCCACTTCTAATTGAGATATTTTGGATTATACTTTATGATGGGCCTTGGGTTGGATTTGAACTAGAAAATATAAAGGGAGTAAGAAGAGCGTGTAGGTGGTGTTAAGAGTAAGTAACAAAGAAAATTATTGAACAACTTAAATGGCACATCCACCCAACAAATCAAATCAGTGTTACTGTTTACCAACACAATAAACCCCACACAACTGCTTAAATGCTTCTTTCAGATTCTTTACTTAATGGAAATAAATGGACTATTTACGCAGCCTCTTAGATCAATTAAAGTGCACAAATAAATGGAAAAATTAAAAAAAATTGATAATTCATAACATATGTTCCTTAATAGCGAAGGTCATAGATAAATGGCCCTCCTCCATACACGTCCATAGGTAGGTACAGATTTTTATACCAACACGTGATATAGGGCTAAGATTCATACAAAATTTAATGTAACACTAGGTTAAATCATTTTAACAACAGCTTTAAACTTTCAACTATGTTTTTAACCCTTTCTAGTTGTAACTTCTTTTACTAGTGGTTGTAGTCTTAGAATAGTGAGATCATACAAAATTATTCTGATAATCATCAATTACACTTACATTATCAAAATCCATTTAATATCGCTCTTTCTTTTAAGTTTGCATAACTTTTATTTCCTTAGTTATATGTTAAGTTTAATAAATATTTCACCACATATAAATACCATGTTACTCGTATCGCATAATTTAATAAAATAAATCATAACACTCATAGTTAAAAAAAAAAAATCGATTACTATTTAAATACCCATTAAATATGTGATTTTTTTGAGAAATTATGCAAACTTTAATTATTATTCAGAATCATAATTTTGAAAATTTATGACTCCTAAAATCATCATAGGTCTGAAACTTAAAAAAAAAAAATGTTTCCTCATCTACCTAATGTATAAATCAAAGTACGGGTAAGAGTAGAGTAAGAATCAATTTTAAAAATAATCTCTAATTATTATTTCTTTTGTATAATAATACTATCCTAAATTTATTGATGCTAAAAACTATGTTTCTTAAAACTAAAATTGAATTTTCCTTATCAAATGTATCCTTGCTTAGAAATATCATATAACCTAAAACCTTATATTGGACAGGAGAGGATATTCTGTAAAGTAAGTTCATGTAAAGATAATGTTATATTATTTTTTTGTCCTTATTTTTTTATAAAAATTGTTAAATTGATTTTTCAATTTTTTTTCTTAATTTAGTTTTAATTTTTTTTAAAGTGATTTAAATTAGTTCTTGTCATTATTTTTTTCACAAATAAGATTAAAGTCATTGTTACGTGTCAAATTAGATTTTTTCTTTTTTAAGAACTAACAGTAAAAATTAAATTAAATCATTTTTAAAAAAATTATGACTAAATTAAGAAGAAGAAAAAACTAATTTAACACTTTTTGATAAAAACAAAATTTAAATGGGTAATTTAACCTTAAAAACATAAGTTTACGTTAAATTTTTCGTATCATTCTCACTATCGGTTAAAGGAAGTACTTTTCAATTTATTAACTTTCCATCAAACTTAACCAAACTTTAAAATTTTGTACCAATAAATTACTAAATATAGTTTTGAAGCTTAAAATAAAAGTTAAATGTATTTTTGTCTTTAAATTTTTACACAAAATTGATATTTAAAATAATAATACAGACATTTGCTCTTTCTTTTTCAGATAAATATGATAGTTAGTTCTCGAAAGTTATATTGGTTATAAAGTAGTCACAATTTTTTTTAATATAACTTAATAACTTAATTCTTAAATATGTTATAAAATAAGAAGGTATTTCTAACCACTTGATTTCAATTCAGTTCCATAGGATACAATTTCGAGTCAAATTCTTTACTAAATAAATTTAATTAACTTCTAAAGACATTGTAAATTTAAATTATATTTGTAATTGAATTTATATTAAAACAGTTCACTTTATTAAATATTTAAAATATTTTTTATCTTTATCTTTGTATCATGTTATTTGATTTTAATGTCAATAATATAATGTGGTTATTTGTTTTTTTTATCTCTAACTCGTTATTTAACTTGTATTTTTCTATTTTAATATCTTTCAATTTGTTAATTAATTTTTTCTTAAAAAGAAAAAGAAAAACAAATTAATTAATGACTTAGAAATGTTTGAAGAAAAAATTGAACAAATTAACCGCAAAGTAAAATGAAAAGACAAAAATAATAATCAAATTATCATACTCGTAATAAAATCAAATAACAATACTCGTAACAAAAATCAAATAAGACGTACTTTTCATAAATAAATAAAAAATTAGAATTTTAAAATAATAATTTTTAATAAAAACCCAACTAAACATATAAATATTTAAAAATTACTCAAAACTTAATTAAGTATTTTAAATATTACATTTCAATAATAAAATAATCTAACAAAATGTAGTTATAGACATAATATAACATTCTGATTACTATAATCACTCTACTAAGTATTTTAAATTGTATATTAAACACAACAACTACATAGAATATGACCTATGTATTATATTATCCATCATAAGTTATATAATAATTTTTTCCTAAACATAAATGTATTTTAACTTTAGACTAAATATATAAAACATAAAATAAACTATACATATGCAGACTCCTTCTATTTATACCACTCCTAACCTATCTTGTTGTTGAAGACCTTCACATGTATTATCATCTCCTCACAACATGTCTTTAAACCATAATACATACAACAAATAAAAGGTAAATTAATAATAATTTCAAATATATATATATATATATATATATATATATATATATATATATATTCTAAATTTCTATAATGACATACTTTTATTTAACTAGCAACCAACACATATTTTTATATAGAAACAATAAAAACAATATTCATGAAATAATAAATCTAGACTCAATACTGGATTTATGCATTGATTTGGACACAAGAAATTTAGCAATTGTCATGAAACCCCTTAGTGGATTGTAACAAAGGCCTTGGCTCCACTTAGCCTAACAAGATGATCAAATTCCTCCTAACATGGTAAGTTACTTCATTTCTATAAGATTCGCCCCACTCTTATCAAGGGACGAGTCTCTTTTGTTGGGGCCTCGAAAAGCTTGATCGACCTGTATCTGGCTTCCTACAAGGGTTTTAAGACCGAATTTTTTAAGGTCTCGATCAGCCGACGGGGTAGGAAGTAGGAAATGGTTTTTTGACGAAGCTGATCGCCCTAAATTTCTTATATATTGGACACAAATGCCAACTTCGCCACAAAAGGGTAAGTTACTTACGACTCCTACCATAAGAACTTCCTTCAACTTTCACCACCTAGATTAATTACTCTATGTGAGTTTGTAAGTTTAGTAAAGTTTAGGACGATTTCTAACCAAGATGTATTCCTAGCTAGTGCATAACATTAAACTAACAAGTGTTTGCACTCCCCGTTTAGAAGCACAAACCTTATACAAAACATAAAATACACAATTCCATCTTTTTGTATCACTCGTCCAACCACTTTATCTTGAAATAACCCTCTTTAAATCATTACCATATTCGTAGTAAACATTACCAAATTGATAAATACAAAATATCATACCTCTGTATGTTACCTAAGTTCAAAATGATCTCATAATCGAAATCTATTATTTATTTCAAATTACATGATAATAACTGTTCATTTATTTTCTATTGCATTAGCATAACATTCAATTACAGTATTTTCACCAAACATATCAAAATAACGAAAAGTCTTCCTCTAACTACATACCTCTAATCGACAATATCAGTAGTCAAAATGAAGAACCATATTTCTAAAACCAGATGGCAAAATTTTAGCTCAATACAATTGTTAATGAAACGAGAATCCCAATTTTTCCGAGATGACTCAAAACAAGAAACACAATACAATATTTTTTCTTTATATTCATAAAATTTGAATATACAAAGGCTCATAAGATTAAAAAGATAATGCTAACTCTTAAACTAGTATCTCACTATCAAGTGAGACAAAAGAAGTTATTCTTTTATTTAAAAAAAAGAAAATAAATAAAAATACGAGAATAAAAATAATTATTTTGTGTTCAACTTTTTTTTCTTCATAAATCAATAGAAAAACATGTGAAATTGAAAAATAAATAAACTAAAAGATAATAAGAAAAAATATCTTAATAAATATTTTTATTTTTTATTTTTATTTTTTTATATTTATTATTTATTAATATTATATATCATGTTATGAAAAAATAAAAATATATCTAATTTAATTTTCATCCATTGATATATATCCTGTATATAATTTAAAATTTTTAAAAAACTTTAAAAATTTTTGAAATATATAAATATATTATTTTAAAAGATGTCAAAAAAAATTTGGGACCATGGCCCCTCGGTCCCTTAGAACATCTGCGAGTGACTCCCGCATTCATGTATCCATATTTTTTATACATTAAAATAATAAAGTTTAAAGAATATAATTTAAGAGACATATATCCTTATTAAACGAAGAAACTATTTTATTTATTACGAGATAGAATGATTTAAATAAAAAAATATCAAAATGGTTAAAAAGAGGGGATTCCGATATTAAAATAAAAAGAAAAATTAATATTTTTGTTTGGAAACGCATATCTTAAAATTTTAAAAAATATGTAGTTGTGGTTGTTGTGAGGGGCTACGAATTAAAAACTATACAAAAAAAACGCGAGGTGAAGAACAAAATATTATAAATTGCAGAGTGGAGCCAGAGGTGTTCGATACACGTGAGAAATTGCGTAAGCTGAAAATAATTTCAATTGCACGTGGCAAGGGTTGTCCGTGACCTCTACACTCGAACCAACGAGAAGACGCCACGTCATTGCTTAACACTTTCCCTCACATTTTAATGTCCGCCAAGTCCTACCCTTGAAAAGATATTTCACTCTCAGTTTCAGAGTCCAACCTTTTCCAAGTTCCAACCAGACAGAAAGACGAAATGTGAAAGCACGGTTCACCATGCCAAAGGTGCCACCGCCCCTAATCTACTATCTCTCGGGGCACCCCTCCATCGTGGGGTTCCGGTGGAGCCACGCCCAATCGTGGGGCGCCACGTGGTCCTTTCTCTTCTCCTCCATCGCCTCCTACCTTCTGCTCTCCCTTTTTCTCCACCTCTCGCTCGCTCTTTTCCGCCGCCACCGTCCCATCCCCATCGGCCCCCTCGCGGCACTTCACAGCCTCTCCATGTCGCTCACCTCCGTCACCATCTTCGCCGGAATCCTAATATCTACCGCCGCCGAGATACGCGACACTCGGTGGTTCTGGCAGCGGTCCAAAACCCCCCTGGAGTGGCTCCTCTGTTTCCCGCTTGGAACCCGCCCCTCCGGCCGCGTCTTCTTCTGGTCCTACGTCTATTACCTCTCCCGCTTCCTCCACATGTTCCGAACCCCTCTCATCATCCTACGACGCCGCAGGTTGCCGTTTTTCCACCTCCTGAACCACTCCATCTCCGCTTTCGCTTCCTTCCTCTGGCTGGAATTCTCGCAGTCCTTTCAGGTCCTGGCCATCCTCTTCGCCACCCTCGTCTACGCCCTCGTTTACGCCTACCGCTTCTGGACCGCCATAGGCCTGCCCGGCGCGTGCTTTCCCTTCGTCCTCAACTGCCAGATCGCGCTCCTCGCTTGCAATGTGGCGTGCCACGTCGGCGTCTTCTTCCTCCACTTCTTCTTCAAAGGCGGCTGCAACGGGATTGGCGCGTGGCTCTTCAACTGCGTCCTGAACCTCGGTCTTCTCACGCTCTTTCTCAACTTCTACGTCAGGATGTACGTCGGAAAAAGGAGAATGCTGAGGAGCGTTACTCCTTCGCTTTCGTAAGCGCGTGACTGCAAGTTGAAGCTGAACTGTGAAATGAAAATTAAAAATAAGACACAGGTGGTTGCAGTTTGGGTCCCAAAGTGTCTCACCCTTTGGGAATGTTGATCATCACTTTTAGTACATAAAATAGATGTTATTACACAAGAGAAGTAAGGTGCAACTTTTTTTTTTCTTTTACTTTTTTGAGTACTACTTATGATTTTTTTACCATTTTCTGGTCATATATAATAATTTCTGTATACTATAACTCAAACTTTTTTCTCATTTGTTATTAGTTAGCTACGCTAACGGCGGGTAAGCCAACAATAAGATTAGGGTACAGTCCCAAGCCGTGTATCTACATGAATAATAATATTTTAATCTTTTTTTATTTATTGTTAATTTATTATTTTAATTATTATTAAATCATATTATTAAAATGAATCAAAATAAATAATAATTAAAATAATAAATTAAAAGTGAGTAAAAAGGATGAATTAAAATATTATTATCTTTCCAATATAACAATAAAAAGAAAAGTATTCAGATAACTATATTAGAGGGAATAAATATTTTATTTTTTTTACATAAAAAGTATGATAACGAAGAGGAGAGAATCTCTTATTTAAAACACTTTAAAGGTGCATAATAAGATTTCAAATTCATTTACCACGTGCTTCATTTAATTAATTAATTAATTATTTTATATTATATTATATTTATTTTATCCTTATCTAACTGTTTTATTAATATTGTCATTTGGGATTTTCTACTTCCTTAAAAACGTGAAATTGTTAAGAAAAATTGAACAAAACCAAATTGGTATTGAATTGCATAAAAACGAAACTCTTTAAAATAAAAACTTCATTGGGTTATTATCTTAGTTTAGATTTTGAAAAAATGAATTCCCCTTAAATAAAATTGTTTAAACTTAAATGAAGTACCACTTATGATAAAAAATAGATACTTTAAAAATGATATTTATTTATAATAATTCAAATACTTCACCAGCATAAAAAAATAACATAGAATAATTCACCTTATTCATATTATAATGAAGCCCAATTTAGTTTATTCAATTAATATACATTAAATTTACAACAATTCAAATAGTTCGTGTATTTAGTCAAATCCTAATTACTTTAATAAACAGATTTATAATCATATATATATATATATATATATATATATATATATATATATATAAATATATTGAAATAATTTGATATATAGCGATGGATTATTGAATTTAGGTTAAATTATATATGAGTTTGAGATAGACATATTGAGATGAAATAAATTTAGATGAAAAGTAGTTAGACTTTACATAAATGGTTTACATATTGTTGGGAGTCTATTTTACAATTGTACAACCATTTGTGTTTTTTGTTATTTTGTTTTTTTCAAGTGAAAAGTTTTGTATAAGTGAAAAATTTAATAAGTTAGTTCTCTTTCTTAAGAACAAAATTTTAGCTCAAAGAAAAATCTTCATTAGACGATAGTCTTTTATACTATATATCTCATTCAAACAATATTTTAGTTAATGAAAGACATATTTGTGATAATGACATGTATGGATGAAATTGAGATGTATTCCTAGTTATTAATTGTGGCAGTGTTTGTGATATATTTATATTGTGAAAGAGAAGGTATAAATAGAAAGTTTGTAAGTTGATGTTATTATCTTTCATGGCTCCTATGGTCCTTTATGAGTTTTATGATGAGAGATACTTAAAAGATAGTATTGTGACCATTAAGAATTAGATATTAAGAATGAGACTTGTTAAGAAAGGATATCCCAACTTCACATATATTATCATAGCATACATTAAGAAAATTGAAGAAAATCTTATTTATATATATATATATATATATATATACCAACCTAAAATAAAAAGATAAAGATAAGTTTTCAATATATTGTTTTAGTAGGTTAAATACTAAAAGTATACTTAACCTCAATCTTCCTAAACATATCACATATAAAAGTATGGTGATAATTATAAGTGATTCTCTTATAGTTTCATATTATATTATATTATATTATATTATATTATATTATATTATATTATATTATATTATATTATATTATATTATATTATATTATATTATATTATATTATATTATATTATATATATATATATATATATATATATATATATATATATTTTATGATATGTGTTATGCCAACAATTATGTTTTTATGTATTGTTAAAACACTATAATTGTTTAATTTCTTTGTATGTACGATGATAGATAATGTTGAAGGTGAATAATGATTAGCATGATTGTTGGGATATACTTTTTATATTCTAGCTATTGCAAGGTCGAAGAAATAATTTTGTTCTTTTACCCATTCATTTAGTTACATCATTAAGAATGCATTTGGGTTATATTCTTGACTTAAATGCATATTCTACTACCAATCTTTCACACATTCATACAAGTTTTTGTCATGGAACTTCCAATTCTATAATTTTTATCAAGTATATTTCAATATTATACTTATACACCATTTCATCTTTTTCTTTCCCCATTTAATTCATGGTAATTTAAATCTACAAAGTTTGATTTAATTAATACATAATAGTTAACTATTTATTTTATGAAAAATAATTGCTTTAAATAAGTAAAAGTTATGAAAATATTTGTGTAGATTCAGAGAAATATACAATAATATATACTTAGTTTGGTCTAAATATACTCTAAATATTTAATACATTTTTTTTTTCTAATTAATTATTTAAAAATTACTTTATTATCTAATTATTATAAAAAAATAAAGATATTTTGTAACCAATAAACCAAAATTTGTTTAACATAGAATAGCACAAACTTCACAATTTATTATTTCAATAAATTTTATAGACAAATTTATGTTTCATGTGTCAATTCCCTTTCCCTGATGTTTTCCAATGAAACAAAGTCTCATCTCATTGTTAATAAGCTGACATACATATGATTTATGGTTATGTGTATAGTTTCAAAATTCAAATGGTAAAATTGGCAGAACCGAAAGTTGAACCATAAAATTCGCGAAATTACACGTTAGAAGTAAAATTCACTGAATTGTAAACTACTTATATTAGAAGTAATATAAGTAATCTAAAATGTATTTCATATTCCACTCTAAATTAGAAGCCACCGTACATTAGTCACACTATTTAATACAATAGTAATTTAGTAATGAATTGAAAAAGATAAAATGTGTATAAAATTCATAAAATTAGAGTTCGCAAAAAGATATAAAAGTTTCATAATTAGGAATATTGTATATTAAAAGAAAGTTTATCTTCCGTGAAATATGAAGATAGGTTGTATACCAAAAATAAATGAATTCTTGTTTTTTTTTATGATCATCTTATAAGTTTTAAATAAAACACCCTAACTTTTCATATATGATTATTTTTATAGTAAAGAAAAGAGGATATCATCTTTGTTATATATAAATTTTTTATTTTATTTAAGTTATAACTAACATTACTTTTGTTCAAAAATGATTTTCTGATTACTAAATTTTGACAATTTTCTTTTATCACCTTAAGTGTCATTTTTTAAATGATTTTTTATTTTTCTATTTTTTCACTCTCAATATTTTAAAACTACTTAGAAAATGTTATTTCATGTTGTAAAATAAAGTTGTCAAAATTTAGTAGTTAAAGTATCATTGTCCTTTTATTTATGGTTTATATGGACCAGTTAAATGTAAATTTCTAATAGAAACTAACAAAAAAAAGAGTACCAAGATTAGAAGTGGCTAAAATTCTATATTTCTAATCACAAAGTTAAATATTTAAATATGATGATATTAGATATAATTAAAATATTAAATTCTAATTTTTAGTATTGTTGTTTTGTTATTCTATTGAAAACTTATATTTATAATATATATATATATATATATATATATATATATATATATATATATATATATATATATTTTAAATGTCCCGTGTTGCACAGGTACAACCAAACATTTACCGGATATCATCCGAACACGCTTGAATGGGTGGTGGAAATTTTGGTACCTTTTAAAGTGCGAGTTATGATTGATTGATGATGAAGCAAATTGAAAGAGAATATCGTCCACGTAAATGCGACTTCAATTTTGGATGCTACAATATCCTTTTCCTACTGTTATCTTTTGGAGTTGTGTACCATTCACCTGAATCAATTACGCCAACCAAGCTTTGTTTTATTTGGGAATTTTTCTCTACTCTTCTCCTGTGCTCAAATAACCTCTCACTCCTATTATAGGATGAGAATGTTAGTTTAGTAAACAGGCTTTCATTTGGTAACACTACCACATCCTTCTCACTCACCAATCTTCCCACATTCATTTACTTATCATATTTCTTTATTTAATTGCCTTAACAAGAATCTCACCAAATTTAACGCGAATATGCCTTTGCAATAATGATAGTCCATTCACCTAAAGGGGAATCAGATGGAATATTATGGAATCATACAAAAGGTCATAATTATAGACAACAAATTTGGCCAAGGTCATTCAATTTGAAGGGAAATGTCTCTCGGTAGGTAGTTGTCGAATACACAAGATAAATTTCTCGGATAAAATTAAATTTATAATGTATGAGGAATCTCATTAGAGACCTATTAAGCATCAAAGCACGCAAAGACAAGACGAAGGTAATTGCTAAATGCACGCCGTGGGCATCACGTATCAATTTGAATACAAATGTGTCATCTTAATAATAAGTTAATAAACCAAATCTAAGTGACAGGATTATAGGGGAATGAAAGATGGAATATATTACCCAATGGATTATGGGAATCTGCACCTCTAATTCTTATTTTTTGGATGATCATATACGTTTGTTAGGTAGAAATAGAAGATAGGAAGTAAAAAGATATAAGTACAATAGTTTGTTACACCCAATAAATCTCAAATCGTTTAAGAGTTAAGGTCAAGTGTAGTTTTACTACTTTTTTCTCTTTCCTACTTTTTAAGGTGTTTTTTAAAGACAAAACCGTGACACAGTTCCACGCTTCAAAGCAGACAATACTTTAGGAACGCAGTCGTAGTTTCTAACTATATTGTCAGACAAATGTTATTCCTAACGATGCTGTCGAATAAACGTTATTCCTAACGATGCTGTCAGACAGACTTGATTTAGGTCGAAACATTGGTGTCGTCTGTGGAGACCATCAAGTCATCTTGGCCTCAATTCAGAAATACTTCTTCCTCCCTCCACCCTTCTAGGCTGCTTACAATTTTTTTTCAAGAAAAATATTAAATTCTCTTTTACTTTTTGGAGTTCATTTTAATGGAACAAGAAAAATATTATAAAGATATATAACCGTATATATGTGATGAGAAAAAAGTAAATCAACCTTATCTTCTATTTTGGAAATGAAACTGATGGCATGGGACCTCATTGAATGTATTTGAAAATAAGATAATAATGTAAATAATATGAGAGTGAAAATGAGATGAAGTTATATTTTTTAATGGAAGCGTTATATTTATTAGAAGTGTAATATAATATAGTTAAGATAGGGATATTATTTATTATATTGTTAGCAATTCATATGTTAATAATAATCAATGCATAAGATATTTTATTTATATTTTAAGTTTATTTGACTCACAATTTGAATAAAATATGTGTTTAAGATTATGGATGATTTTTATTACGTTTGAGATTCTATTTTTATTTATTTTTATGAAGATTAGTGAGTTTTATTTTAATAAGTCGTAAAAATTATTAAGGTATAACTTGGTGCAAGAGTTCAAACTTTTTGTAATTACGTTCAGGAGCTTATTAAATATAGCTTAGTATGAAGCTCAAAGTTTTAAAAGAATGCTTAATATCATACTAGTTAAAATATATGTAACGAGGAAGATTTTTATAATAATATTTTTCGTAAAAATCGTTGAATAATAGTCTAACATATTGTTATTAATAAGTGATAATTTGACATACATCATTTAATGGTTCTATCATTGAAGTGTAAGCATGAGTCTATTATTAAGCATCAATGAGAATACTTAAAGAGGAAGATTCATTGTCTTAGAAATTTAAATCAGAGGTAGTGTCAATATCTGATTTGGTTTTGACTTATATGCCTCTTTCTTGTTCAATTATTTATGATGAATCTTCCTTAAAAGATCTATCTGCCAACTACAAAGAGATTAAATTTGTATTTTTTTTTTAAATTGTGAGAACAAAATTTATTCAACCGAAAGTATAACATTCTGAATTATATTTAACTTAAAAGAAAAATTTCACTTTTGTTTTATAATTTTAACTTTTATTTAATTTAACTTTATACTAAGTATGAGTCAATAAAATTAGTTACTACTCAAGCTTGTTGTGGATTAGTTGGTGGTTATTGTTGGAAAAGTTGCTGACAAGGTCATGGTACTTTGTAGATCCACCTTTGCCTAACTTTTTTCTCTATTTTTGATTTTTAAAATTGTTCAAGCCCTACCAAGCCCATTACCCCAAGCCCAATAACTAATCCCAATCTATTAAGAGATTTTGTGTTTCTCACCCAACTTTACTAAGTTCACCCAAATTACTGTATTTAATCCATTTCTCTTTGGAAAAAAAAGCCCGGACAGAAGCACGTTTACATGGTTTACACAGTACACGATGGAAACAAGTTTGTTTTGTTGCAAAGGTTTGTTAAAACAATAAATATTTCCATTTTATTGGTTTGCAACAAAAATTATAAACCTGTTTTAACGTGTATTTTTAATAAAAAATATACAGTAAAAATAATTTTTTAATATAACTGTTTAGATGTAACGTAACCAAACAAAAAATAATAGTTGAATTTTGAAGATTTGAAAGGGGGCTGTCGCCTTTGACAATTCAATTGTAGTAGTTGTCAAAATCAACCAAGTCACTCTTAACGTACACGAGAAATTGACCTTTCTAATTATGTATTAAAATAGAAAAGTTGGTCTAAAAAACACGAGTTACCCAAACACGAATGAGTATTATAATTATATAATAAAAAGTTGAATTGAATAGCAAAATACTTGTTGGCCGTAGTGACCGAATAATATTTTAGGAGAAATGAAAATAATTCGATGAAAATTTATATATTTAATTATTGTCACCGAGGTAAAGATAATGAATATATAATTTAGTATAACTATAACTATATAAAATAATAATAATTAATGTTTTTTTCTTTTCATATTTTTGAACTTATCAATAACTGAACTATAACTACAATTTTAAACTATTTCTTTTTCAATGTAAATGAACAAATTGTCAGCAAAAAATTTACATTTCATCTTTATTCAACAATTTTGTTTTGATAATCTTCATTACAAAAAATAATTTTTTTATTATAGTAATAACTCAACACTAATTCTTTGAACTTTAAAAAAAAATTATAATTGAAAAATTGAGTGAGTAGTATCATAGTTCGGAATATATGTGAAAAAATTAAATTTTTCTTGTTTTCATCTTCACACAATTTCCTTTTTTATCATTTTAAAATATAATTTGTTCTTTTATTCTTTACCAATATATTTTTTTAAAGGTTTAATTATGCCTTTGATCCCCATTTTGGAGTCAAAATCTCAAAATGGTACCCAAATTTTTAAAAGTCTTAAATTGATCCCTTTTTTGTTAAAATGTCACAAGTTTGCCCTTTCTGTTAAGTCAAGGTTGACGCCGTTAGAGGGAGTGCCACGTGTCAGTTCCTCAATTTTTTTTTTGTTTTTTTTTGTTTTTTTTTAAAAATCAAAAAAATTGCCACGTGTCAAGCTGTCATCGTGCCATGTGGCAATGACGGAGTGATGTGGTAGTGACAGTGACACGTGTCAGTATTATGCCAAGTGTCATTCCCTTAGTCTCAATTTGGTTTTTTTATTTCAATTTTTGTCTCAATTTATTCTTAATTTTTGTAAAAATTAGCAATTTTGTCCCTCTCCAAATTGAAATCAAATTAAATTTCTATATAAATGTACACAAATATTTTCATCAAAATTGATATTTCAAGTAAATATTTTTAACCAAATTAAGTTCATTTAATTAATATTTTACATTGAACTTTACTTAAAATTGTTTTAAAGTTGTTAATAGAAAATAATGTTAATAGAAAAAAATTCATAAATTAACTAGTTCATGTAACAATAAAAAACATATAAATTTAAAATTTGAAAATAATTTTAAGTAAAGTTGAATGTGAAACACAATTTTAAATAAACTTAGCTATGTTAAAAATATATAATAAAAATATCAATTTGAATAAAAATATCAAATTTAATAAAAATATTTGTATAACATTTATATAAAATTAATTTTTGTTTTAATTTGGAGAGGAACGAAATTGAATTATTTTTACAAAAATAGGGATTAAATTGAGACAAAAATTAGAATACAGGACCAAATTGAGACTAAGGAAATGACACCTGACATAATACTGACACGTGCCATTGTCACTGCCACATCACTCTATCACTGCCACGTGGCATGACGACAACTTGACACATGGCAAAATTTTTATTTAAAAAAAAAATCAAAAATCAAAAATCAAATTAAATTAAAAAAAAAATTGAGGAACTGACACGTGGCACCCCATTTAACGCTGTCTAGCCAGACTTAACAGAAAGGGCAAACTTGAGACGTTTTAACAAAAAAAGGGACCAATTTGAGACTTTTAAAAATTTGGGTACCATTTTGAGATTTTGATTCCAAAATACAAAGGCATAATTAAACCTTTTTTTAAAGACTAAGACTAAAGAATAATTTGTCATAATCTAATATAAAATCGAGAAATAAATACTAAAATAAAAATTCATGATAATTAAGCTACAATTAAAAATCGATTATGAAAAAAATGTAGTACAATATATTTTTTTTTCTATATTCTTAAAAATGAATATACAAAAAGCTTGTTAGATAAAAAATAATTTTAACTATTAAACTAATATTTCACTATCAAGTAATCAAGAAGAGAAGAGAATATACAAGGGATAAATAAGAGTAGAGACAACAATTATTTTTCTCTTTAAAAATACAAAAAAAAACTTAAAAGATGAGAACAATATGTGTGAAACTCAGAAAATAAATAAAAAATATCTTAATAATTTTTTTATGCTTTATTATATTTGATTTCAAATTTTATTATCGATTAATATTAAATATTATGATTTATAAATCAAATAAAAAAGATTTAATTTAATTTTCTTTGATTTTTATACACTACACATAATTTAAAAAAGTTTAAATACTATACATAATTTAAAAAGTTTCAAAATTTTTAATTGCATAAATTATAAAAAAAATCAAATTTTTTTAGCATACATAATTTAAAAAACTTTAAAAATTTTAAATACATAAATTAAAAAAAATCAAATTTTTTGGAGAATCATGCCTCTCCTACCCCTATTATAGTCCGCCATTGGTTGGATGGGAATATCTAGTAAATATTACAATAATGGAAATAGTTGGTAAATTTTATTTTAGTTCAAAACTAAAAAAGAAAGTTGAAAACATATTTTTCGTTGAAAATTGTAAAATTTGAATATAAAGATACATTATAGGTAAAATTAAAGGTTTAATTTACTTGTACACGAACCTCTGGGGTTGCTTGCAGGGACCATATGGCTAGGATGCTAATCAAAGATGGTTTAAGTGTCGATAACTCTGGTGTGTTCGATTATGTTTCTTTTTTAAATGTTTGTGCATGTTGTTTATACGTTTTCTCCTGGGACTTTTGGCTGAGATTCTTTGAAGTTTAAATCTTATTTTCTTTAAAAATAAAAACTATCATAGTGAAAGAAGAGCACAAATCAGCATGGGATAAAAGAAAAAAATTAGATAGGAAAAAGTTGAGTTGTACTTTGGCACTAAAGGTTTGAGCCTGACCTTATTAGAGAGCCCAAGTAAGCACCTGTTGTTTCCAGGACTCTCACTCAGCCTACTCATTCTTATTCTGTTTTTTTCTCTAAAACAGTTTACATCCCTTCTCTATCTTCTAAAGCAGAAGTTGTGCTAGGGCAACTGTGAAACATCCCTGGAAGCTAGTAGAAAGTTAAACACCTGAACCTCATGTTTTCCCTCCTCCCTTTTCTGTATGATAGTGTTGGTTTAGATTTGGGGTCGTCCTTATAACCTTCCTTTCGTGTACCCTTGTATCTATTTCAGCTTCTTAAGCTGCGGTCATACTATGGTGAGCTCCTATTAGGGCTCTCTTCCATTGTGGTTCTTTTTTCCAAGTAAGGGAAGCTAGGGTTTCATGCTTTTAAGTCATGTATGTTTTTGGTATGTTTTATGCTCTTGATGCTTGCATGATGCTGTTGATGTGTGAAAATATTTGTTTATGTTTCTGGCTGTTTGTTCGATGTTGCATGTCTGAGCAAGGAGAGGAAATCTGTTGTTTTCACCCAAGCGGGTGACCCTCGCCTAGGCGAGAATAGCTGAAACTCGTCCCTGGTTTCTGCTTAAGTTGTTGCTCAAGCAACAAGCCTTTGTTTTGAGCGATGGGTCATCTCACTCAGGCGAGAGGGTTTCGCTTAAGCGAGAACGCGTAAAAACCTGTAGTGTTCACTATTCGAGCTCTCGCTCAGGCGAGAATGCCTAGGTTAAGCGAGAGGCTTATATCGCTTAGGCGAACGCTTCTAGCTTGAGCGAGACTGGTGCAGGGACGTGCTCCCACGCTGTTCTCTCCCATGTTTTGATTGTTTGGTTACATGATTGAGCAATCTACCTTAAATGCATGAAGTATGATGTCATGAATGGTTTATAAGATTGAATGAGGCTGAGACTTTGCTGTACTATGTATGGAATGAATCATGGATTGATTGATTGGTTGAACATTGACTTGAAATTATAATGCTTAAGATAAAATTGTGGTTCTGGTGTTAGAAACAAGAATGTGGTGTGAGATAGATGTAATTCCATGAGATTCTTGGTGAGATTCCATGGTTGGTGGCGTTGTAGCGTATATAATTAGATAAGGATTTAAGTAAGGATTGCATCCCGAAACTCTAAAGAATCAGTTAGTCTCACGTAGAGCAGACTGATTCAAGGGGTGAGAGTAGCGGAAGACCCTAGTTTTTGACAGGATAATGACCCTAGATGTTGAAGGCTAACCTTGTGCGTGGTAGGGTGAAACCCATTGACAATGGCTTTGCAGAGCAGTAGAGGCCACCACAAGTGCAAACATCTAGTGAATCCATCCGATCTTATTATATGTGTTCGGACAATTGAGTTATGGAGTCCTCCTGTTTGATTGCTATCACATATTTTAATGCCTACTGTTTTGCCTATTTGAAGTTTGTATAATATTATTGGCTCAATGTTATGTTAAAAAATCAAATTTTATCTCTAGCTTACCCTTTTGCTTGTGTTTGTTTTCTTGTGTGGTGTTCCTTTTTGTGATGATCACAAAATCCTTAGTGTGAGTAGATGTGGAGATTCCTGAGAATCGTTCGGATGGTAGTGATGTTGCTGCCTTCTTTTAGGCATGGTAACTGATGCTCTTTTGAACAACTTTTGTCATATCGTTTTATTTTGCAACTCTTTGCTCCGTGAGCACTCTCAAGTTAAGTTGTTTCATGTCTAAGTTAAGCTTATGACCAATGTTTTGTGCCTTACTATTATTCATTCTTCCTTGCAGTATATTATGGATAAGTTTAGAAAATTAATTCTTATATACTTTCTGGTAATGATCTATTTTATACTATAAAGATGCGACGTTTTATTTATTAGAATTATTCTATTAATTTGGGACATTACATTTCAACTTTCAAATTTACCATTTATTCAATCTTTTAATAATATATGTTATGAGGAATGCATCAGGAAAAATAACCTGTAATCTTGTATAAGTTAATTAAACTAATTTCATAAGTTAACTCTTAAACATAAAATTATATTAAACTAGTATAATTTTCTTTGAAAGTTATAAAAGTGGACAATTTTTTAAAATATTATTGAATATTGACAAATTAAAATACATTAACATGACTTTATTATAATAAAGTCTAGCTAGAATAACACAACTTTAATGTAGAATATTTTTAAATAATACGGTATCAATGTGGCACACTTTAAAATTAGTGCATTTTAAGTTGGAATTTTGCTAAGGTAACACAATTTTAACTCAATTTTAATAAAATTTGTGTCAATATCAATTTAAACTTAATACTTTTAACTAAATTCGTGTCATTTTAATGGGATTTCAACTATAAAAATGTTTTAAATTAAAATCATGACATCTTTACTCGATTTCTTATGTTGTGCTACTTTATATATATATATATATATATATATATATATATATATATATATATATATATATATATATATATATATATATATAAAGTATGTATTAATAATTACATAACTATGTATTAATAATTACAATTTATTTTTTAAAACATATTTTATATAAGATGACAATATATTTATAATACAATTATTGATTTTAAATATTTATTATAAAATATAATATAAAATAAATTTCACCTTTTTATTAACATTTATATATTAAATTACAAAATTAAAATGAATGATATTCATCCATTTATTGTAGTCTCACACATTAATTAGTTACCGTTTTTTTCTTTTACTTATCCTAGTAGCAATGCAAATTTTATTTTAAATTGCTTTTCTTTTACACATATATCTTTAGTTTCTCGTGATATTTCATGAGAAATTGATCAACTTGTTGTCGTGAAATAATTTTCCTTTATGTGGTTTTGAAATTTTAATAGACTAGAATAGTTTCGTTTACAATTTATATAATTTAAGAGAAATTTCTATATATATAAAAAAAATAGATAAACGGTGTAATAATCAATCTGTTTGTATGTGTAGATATATCTCTTAACAAGTTCTTCTATTACTATAAAATAATTTAATCTATTTGAAATAAATCTAAATAAACTAAAAGTTATATTGAATTAAAACTAAAACATTAAAATAATATAGAAATAAAATTTTTAAGTATGTCAGAATAAATGTAGTTTGTATATATTTATCTGATTATATTAGATATTTTTGTGATAATATCTATTATTTTAAATATAAATTCAAAATAAAATAATTTAACAAATGCATTAAATAAGAAGGTTTTGGTAGAGTTATTTAGAAAAGAAAATGATGACGAGTTACAGTACTTAATAGAGTTTTTGGTAGAATTATTAAAATAAATTTAATAATTTGATATTAAATTTATTAGGATAATACTTTTAAACTTAATATCATATTTAAAATATTATTTATTTTAAAATTTTAGATTTTATCTTTATAAAAATATTTTAATAATTTTATGACTTTTAAACAGAGTATAATATTAATGATATTTAATTAAGAAAGATTAATTATTAATTAATTTAATCTCTTTTATATAAAATAGTAAATGTGTGGAAAGAAAAAGAAAAAACAATAATAGTTTCCTATGGAAAGGGATGGAAGAACCGTAAAGAGTTATTAAAGTTGTGGAGACACGTCTGCTATGAGAATCGACCGCGTGTTTTGTCTTACAATAAATAGTTATTGGGAAAGTTCGAGAAGTCAATTAGAGGTCCTGTCGAGAAAATACCTTCCCCAGTTACGCAATGCAATTTTTGAATAAATACTCGATATGCGTGTAAAAATCCTCGATACGCAAAGTGCACATCAAATAGATGTGTTGAGCGGTTGCATGCGATTGTAATCGATGTATGAATTCTGAGCATAACAAACCTTATTTCAAGAATAGTATAAAAAATATAAATTATGGCATTGAGAATATCATCTTGCACATTACATTTTACTTTTGGACCTCTACTATTATCACTACGTATACACTAAATAGATAAATGTAAAGAAACATAGGTTTTATAACCTGCTATGTAGATTCCATGCTAAAGTCTCACATCTTAAGTTATAGCAAACTCTCTCTGTAGGTCTAACATTTATGTATTTCTTATTTAACTAATACATTCTTGGATCTGTTAGTTTACTTTTATATTTATATCAAAAATTTAAATAAGTTTTTAGGATTAAAAATTTATATTAAAATAAATAAATAATAAAATTTAAGTAATAAATGTTAATTAATAATTTCAGATTCTAAACTTATACATTATACATGGTGAAGGTTTAATAAAATTATAACGTGACTTTATAAAAGTTCTTGCAGGATGTCTTTTGTTTACCTCATCAAACATTATATCATTGTCCAGTAGTAATAAACTAAAATAAATATGTTTCACCCTTAATATATATTATATTTTTATTATTTATTATAATTTATTTTTTATGTTATATGATATTATGTTCCAAAAGAGAAAATGTGCATTAACAGATATATTTTCTGTTTAAAAAATGAACACTATTTCAGGTTACTTGTTCGTTACAAAAAGTTGATGTCCAAGTGAATTCAGTGTAACATGAGAAGATAGCTTGACTTTAATAATTTTAAGCAAAAAATAATAAATAATTTGTTAACTCTACAATTTTTTATGAAATATATTATAATATAATAATATTATAAAATGTTGTTATATACAATTAAAAAAATTGTTAATGTATGGTTGCTCAATTTTTAAAAATAACTTTATTTTCTATTTTACACTAATTTAATCAATCACATGATATACTACCTTATTTCTCAAACTGTAATTTTCTTAATAGAATAACTACATAGTTCTGAACCCGGTTTTGTTCAACAAAGTGGTGAGCAAGACATGCACGTTTTCCTCTATTTTTTCATGTGTAACACATTATAGTGTAACAATATATTATATAAAAGAGAAAAAAGAAAAAAACATTTATATAATATTATATAAGAGAGGAGAAAAAAATAAGAAAAATTAAAAAAATCACTCTGCATATATTGTACACCAAGCCGCACCTAATGCTAAGTCATCTTTATCATAAAGCATTTTTTTTTTTTTTTATATTTGATCTTTTTGTTTTGTCTCTGTTTTGAGAAGGAGCGAATACGAGAAGAAAAGCGGAGAGTGATTCCCCATAATTTGGTGGAGGGATGAGGGAAGGGATGATAGTAATTGTGTAGTGACTACAATTTTTTGTGAAATTGCTGAATAGGTTGAATAACAAATGATGTATGAATCTGGTCGTCGGAGGAGGGTGGCGATGGTAAAGCAGCCTTGAGCTCATTGTACCTGGCAATGTCAAAACTGTGAAGTTTGATTAGGCGCTTCTGCTGGCTGCTGAAACGGCTTTGGTAGAAGCCTTCAAAGCAAGGCTCTTTGGAGGTTCTGAGGAAGAATGTGTAACCAGCCATGAAGTACATGGAAGTAACATAGAAGCATATTGGTTCCATCACATCCCAAGTTAGTTCCCAAAATGTGAGTCTCATGAACCCTAATGTTTGTGCCAATAGGAATCCCAATCCAGCCCACAGTTCACGTCGAACCAAAGTCTTAGCTCTCTCGTCAATTGCTTCTTTAATTTTCTCCATTCCTTCCAATTCTTTTCTTGCTGACTCGTTCATCTTCTCTCCTGCTGGTATAGGAAGGATAGTCTGAATGGTTTTTGCTACCTGTAACAAATTTTACTGAGTTTGGATATTTCATTTCTTTTTAATATTACACTACTTCAATGGGATCAAATACATATTTCATTCAATAACATCACAATTTAAATGATAAAAGTAAAAAAGTAAATAAAATAGTCAAAAGTAGTAACTGGGTAGAAAACAGGTTTTGACCCAAAATAATGCTATAAAAATAGGTCTAGAAGGACTACTGAGAGGAGTCACACCATTTAAGAATGTGAACCTGACAATATTCAATTGATTTGTAGTGTTTCAAGAGAGAACTTAACTACAAATTAAAATGGCATATTCCTTGTCTCCTAAAGAATTAGGATTATATATTCGTTACCAAGGTGCTTTAAAGTTTAATGTTTAATATTCAATCATAAAACATTTCTATTCTTATCCTATATTTTTGTTTTCATAAGAATATTACATGTTGATTAATAATATCTTAAAAAATAAATTTCAGCTTGAATTGTCATTAAATTGAATCTGACTTGTACCAAACTATTAGGCTCAAATTTAGGATGTATAGTCTTAATTATCCAAAGCGTTAATACAATGAAAAAAAATAATAATAAAAGTTTCAAAGTTATGTTTTACCTGTCAAAAACATGATTATCTAATAACATTTAATATAAATTTTATTTATGATTTTAAAGTATCACCTTCTATATTATCTTACTATTTTACTGATGAGAAAGTTTGATATTGTCAACATCTCAGATTTCCATAAAATACTGCCTACCCACTTGCCTTGCCTGGGAAAACAAGTCCTTTTGCATAATCACCCTCCATTTATTAACATAAAAGACAAAGAATAACCCAAAGCATATTCTAACACAAAGCATATGCTTAACACCCTAATACATACTATTTCTATTCTAAAATTAATTTTTATGTTATAGTAATATTTTCTTGATGCATAATTCATTTTGTAAACATCCCAATTCCTAACAACTATGAAAATAGGTGCCCCACCACTTGCACCGCGAATAAAGGGCCCATTTCCCATAAATGCACCGACCCTAAATGTCAATATATAATACTCAAAAGCATGATGCAGAGTTTTTTCATCCCACAGTAAGATTGTTTGTTATATAAAATCTTATCTCCTTACGGTACAAATTTATTAAAAAAATATTTTATAATATAAAGTTAACAATTAAATCAAAGGGTTTTAACCACACTTTCAAAATAATTGTACAATACTTTCAAAACATTTTTTTTTCAAATTTAAACTAAGGCTAATAACATGAAACACATCTCAGTACCAAACATCACAATGTTTAAAAGAAATTATAATAGTATCTATCTTTTCATATAAAAGAAATTATAATAGTATCTATCTTTTCATATAAAAGACTAATTTATAATTATCATTTTTAGGAGACATATAAAAAATAATTATAGAACCTACTACCAAATATTAGCAATTATTGCAATTTTGTGCTGCCCTGCAATTATTATTGTATTTTAATTCCTACAATTATTTTATATATATATATATATATATTTTTTTTTTTGGAAGAGACAAATTTTTAATTACTTAAATAATGAAATTATTGCACTCTGCACAATAACCTGTCAGTCTGTCACTGTCATCTCTTCCAAAAAATAGTGAACTTCATAAAAATAAAAAATAGATCTTAATAGATCATGCCGAATTTATGAACCGGCCATCTACAAAATTGATTGGAAAACAATTTAAACTATAACTAAGGCAACCTAATGTATAAATTTAATAATAATGGAAATTGTATCTTTATAAATCCTAATACTAATAAAAAAATTTAGTAAAATTGATTTTTGTTGATGAGTTTCAAAAAGTTGTTTCCCAAAACATCTATTCCATGGGATTGCATCCCGATAAATAAATAGGTAAATCCCCCTTTCAGTCACGGTGCTACATTGGTTATGCATTTGAGAATCTTCAAATCATAGTTTGGATACAGATTATAATAATTTGCATCCAAATCATAAATTTAGAATTTTTCAAATAGAAAACCAAAAGCCCTGTCCTCTGTATCAGTAAGAAAAAATGAAAAATTCTCCCAAAAGATGAGGAAGAAGGGTATGAAAGCAGAAGGGCTTTTCGCGGGTCCGTTAAAAAGCCCCCAAATTTACCATCTCAAAGGTAGAATCCTTTACACGTTTGATTACAACAAACTTTCAATTTCCTGTGGAAAAACACAAATCACCACAAAACCTTATCAGTCCTCGGTCGTTTTCAACACAAACTCTCCCTAACATTGAATAAAAAAAAAAAAAAAAAAACTATACGCGGATAGATAGAAAGCCAGAAACCTATCTGGGATCTTAATTTCATAATCTCCACCACCACTCTCTCTGTGTCAGCCCACACATCAAAACACAACCCAACAGAGCAAAACAAACAAACAAAAATAGATTAAAGCATAAATTAAAATAAAAAGAAGGAGAAGAAATTAACCTGTTCAGGTCGGAGGAAAACGACATCGCCTAGGATGATAACAGAGGCTGAATCGTCCAGCATCTGCGCCATGTTCCTCGCTTGCTCCGGATCGGAGCAACCCTCCGTGCACATTCGCATGAACTCCGAGTAGCTTATGCAACTCTCCGGGATTTTCCGTAACTTGGATTTCACTGTTTCTATTTGCACGGCTCTGAGCACCTTCTTCACATCTTTGGCCTCCACTTCCCGTTTCTCCGGTGGAGTGAGTCCGTCCAACCGGATCCGGCTCCGTGCAATGTCCATCTCCCGGAGGCGGTGGAGGATGGAATCGGAAGCCGGCTGTTGAAGCTCCGACGAGAAGACGGGTCTCTTGTGGAGAAAGCGGCGGAAGATCCCGCTATCTCCGGGATCCGGAGCAATGTCAGGTTTGGCCGGATTGGGAGAACGAACGGCGGCGGAGGAAATGCGGTAATTGGAGATTTTGGTGATGTTGAGGAGGCGCTGTGCTAGGGTTTTCTTAAACGCCATGATGGAATAGAGAGAAAAAAGGAATGGTGTGGTTTAGATGGGTTGAAGTGAAAGAGGTGTTGGGGGAGTTTATTTATAGGTGCCCTATAAGAGCGGAAGTGCTCGATTTATCAGATTTTGCGAACGAATTATGGGATGTTGTAAATGACTAATTGAGATAACGTTGATGAGAAATTTCGCGAGAAAATGGACGCGATATTTTGAATTGAAAATGAAAATGAAGATGAGTGGTGTATACGTGTTTGGATGAGGTGTGAAGACTAGGTCGATTGCGATTATGAGCCGTGTGATTTTGTAAATAATAGATTTATTTTATGTTAGGATTATAGCGAGAGGGGGTTTCGCTTGAGGGGTTGGTTCGTGGTGGCTATGTGGGGATGCTGACTCAGTGTTAGCCTGGACAGGCTGGGCGTGCAAATTAAGGTGTAGTCATTATTTTATTTTTGGAATTAAAAAACAAATTAGGCATAGTTATCTCATTATAAGAAAGATAATGGAGATTACTTAAATGCTAAAATAGGCAAATAGGCATGCTTTGCATGAGAGGGGTGAAGAGCAGAAACCCAGGATCAATTAGCAGGAGTCACTGTTACGCTAACATTGAAATGAATCAAGTGTTGCGTTCACGCAAATCTCTTTCATCTCCCCCACTTCATTCATTCAATCTGTCCATGGATTTCGCTTTGCTTAACCCATTTTAATTAGCTTTAATGTGTGCTCTTCATCTGCATGGAGGACTATTATTAATTATTAATTATTAATTAATTACATTGCACGATTGTGATTTTCATATATTTTGAGTTGTAGAGTTGCATAAACCCCAAAATCTTCTCTTCTGTGCTGAATATTAATATCTAAGTTTTTTTCTAAAATACGTGATTTTTTTTAGTATGATTGTGTTCATTCGCTCTCATATTGAAGGAGGGTGTATCTTATGAATTTGAAATCTTATCGTGTTGTTTGGCACATTATTATGTGCCTTTCAATTTTGGTATCTTAATTATGTCATTTCATATTCGACAAAAAAACTCCATTCATATTGTATTTTATTTCTTTTATCTATTCGTTTTTTTTTTATAACCGAATATTATTGCATATTGTATTTATGCAAAAATCAAGATACAACCATCCACTTTCCACATCTTTCAATTTGTATAAACAGTTGAAACAAACTCGGACTTAAGAAAACTGTCATTTTAAAGCTTTTCTTATAAACTATATTATTTCAATGGAATCTAAATATAGTCCGTATTATTAGAAAATCTTACAAAATTTATAGACAAGTCGAGAAATAAAAAATAATAGAAAGAATTCAGATTTTAAATAGATAAAATGTTGTGAATAAATAAAAAATAAAATATTTGTAATTTATTTCTAGTATTTTTCAAAAAGACATATTCGTTTTAATTTAAATTATATTTTCAAAATTTAGGAAATCAATTTTACAACTATCAATACATACATACATGTATACTAACACACTCAAACACGTATTTCCTTTCTATATATTTTATATAGTTTATTTATTTTTTACTACACCTATTAATTTATGATCTAATAAAACAATAAACTATTTTCCAACAACTGCATTCGCAACATTTCAAAACAAAATTATTTGTTTCATTCTTCCTTCATAAATATACTAATGGTCTATCAGTTACTAATGAAAAATATATATTCATTATACTATAAAATGTGTAAGTTGTGAGAAGCAATAAGAGAGATTTGCATGGCCAAAACTATTGTCACGTGTGTTCAACATAGAGAGAATTATTGGATGGAGAATTCACCTTCATATTGGTTATGATTATAGCCATAAAATTAATAGACAATTTCCGTGGGATAGGGAATTTATGTGAATCGCCTTGGTTAATTCGATATATCTCCTTCCTTCATGATTTTTTCTTTTTCAATTATTAAAATCAGTGTCAAGCATGAAAGTGACTTCACTAATTAATTATGCATAAAAAGGAATAACCTACCAAATTGCACCCATCATAGTTCTTACATAAAAAAACCATCATCTATGTCATTCAGACTCTCTGGGTTAATTTAGCACGAGGTCTAATTTTATTTTACTTTTAATTTTCAAATAACTACTAATTGCATTTTTTTTTTCTAATTTTTTTTCTCTTTATGTTTATCTTTAATTATTGGTAATAACTTTCTTTTAGTGGCGAATTTTTTTGCGATACAAATACAAATTTCTTAGTTTAATTTATTGTATGAGTTTTGTGCAAATATAATCAATTTTATTGATGTGTAATGTTAGTATATTTTTTTATCCTTTTTATTGAATATATATATATATATATATATATATATATATATTATATGAGGAATGGAATTTATTTATGAAAAATTATAAAAAGATAATACAAAATGTTATTTATCTTATATTTATTAGTAGTAATATAATTATTGTTGGAATTTTTTTTCCTACTATAGGTGTAAAGTAAAAATGATTATAAACATAAAGTAAATTATCTCAATGAATTTTGTGACATCCCATTTAAATAGATTAAATCTACTAAATAAAAACATCGCATAATTATAGTAATAAAAGAGCAATCAAATGAGCAGTATGCATGAGGATCCACTAGTACAATCATCCAAGAAAGTGCTTAAAAAATGCTAAGGCACACCAAAGATGCCATGAGCAGAACATAATCCCAAGGAGGTTTAACAATTTACAAAAGGGTTGCTCTTAGAGCAAGGAATTATAAAGGCACCAAGGCCTTAAAACTGCTCCTAAGAGCCACATACAACAGGCCAGGTTAGCCTTCAAGTATCTAAGGTCATTATCCTACCAAAGACTAGGACTTCCCGCTACTCTCACCACTTGGGTCAGTTTGCTTTACGTGAGACTAACTGATCCTTTAGAGTTTCGGGATGCGATCCTTACTTGATCCTTATCTTAATTATATACACTACACACCACCATGAGATCTCCCCACGAGACTCATGGAATTACACCTATCTCACACCAAATTCATGTTTCTCATGCCATACTCACCACTTTTATTTCAAGCATCCAATTCTCATGCTACCACACCACGAACCAAAAATTTCATGCCATAAATCAATCCAAGCATACAAATTTCAGTTCACACAATTTAAGTAACACCAGCATTTTCACATACTTCATGCTTTCCAAGATAAACAACCCACCACAACTAAAATCAGGAAAATAGCACACAAAACTGCACTGCTCTCTCGCTTAGGCTAGAAGCCTTCGCCCAAGCGACTATGGTTGTCTCGCTTAAGCTAGGCTCTCTCGCCTGAGCGAGTGTGATATAATGGCACTCTGCGAGCTCTCGCTTGGGCGAGACCTTCTCGCCTGAGCGAGATCACTCTTCGCCCAAACCATAACCCCCTCGCCTGAACGAGGATTGAAGCAGAGAACACCATTGGTTTCCTCGAGGGCTCGCTTGGGTGAGCTGTTCTCGCCTGAGCGAGCTGACGCATCGCTCAAAATAAAAACTCTCCGTCGGAGCGAGATGCTCAAGCAGAACCAGGGCGAGCTTATGCTACTCTCGCCTAGGCGAGACGAGCTCGCTTGGGCGAGAATGACAGTTCTCGCCACTGTTAACGCATGCAACAACCAATCTAGCGAGATCAAACAACATTTTAATGGTTCTCAAGCATTCACAGCAACACATAGACCATACAAACACCAAACAGACTTAAAAACATGCTAAAAATAAATTAAAACTCAAATCCTAGCTTCTCTTACCTTGAGTAAAGTTGAGCTTAGGGGAAAGAAAGCACGTAGTAGGAAGAATCCCAAGACCAGGAGTAGCTCTTAAGAAGCTGGAAACATAGCAGACAAGAATAAGAGGGTTTGTGATTAGGACCAACACGAACTCAAGCTTAAGAGGTGAAAGGAACCTTAAACGAGGTGGAGCTTTGATTTCTACTTACTTGGAGGTGGGTTCGATTCTCGTTGAGGGAAAACCAATTGTGCCCTAGCAGAGCTCCTGCTTCAGCACTGTGTGGGAGGGAAGAGAGAAAGTTTCTGAAAAAAGAGTAAAGTGAGAGTGAGCAACTCGAAATGGGTATTGGGGGTTCCCCACTAGGTTGACCTTGGACCTACGAAAAGGGCCAAGCCCATACTCATATAAACTGAAAAATAGGGCTTACAAATTTTATGAGAAATAAAAAAAAATAAATATTAAATTTAATTACACGAAAAAAAATATTCATCACTTAAAATTTATAGTATTTAAAGACTTTTTTTTTGTTCTAGCATTGTCAATTTTCGTTGGTGAATTTAATGGAAACAAGTTTTATGTCTTGAAAATAAAATAAAAAGGTTCAAAATGTTGTTAAAAAAAACAAAACTATGTATTTGATAGTGGCAATATTAATTTACATTTGAGAGTTATGCTATTAAAATATATTTTTAAAAGATATATAATAATAATAATAATAATAATAATAATAATAATAATAATAATAATAATAATAATAATAATAATGTGGCAACATTAATTTACATTTGAGAGTTATGCTATTAAAATATTTTTTCAAAAGATATATAATAATAAAAAAAAAAAGAGAGGGAGAAAGTAACAATATATTGCAGATAAACGAGGAACACGTTGGCATTTTATAACCTCAACCTATATCTATAAAAAAGTCTTTATAACCATTAAGTACATCTTAAATTAGTGTCTGGTTTACAAATATAAATACATATATGAAATATAAATTTAAATACAAAATGTAAATGCTTAAAACTTTCAGTTTCGAAAAATTAATTTAATATTGACTAAAATAATGGCAATAGTTAAAATATTAATACCATATTGTATAAATTTTTGTGAGTATATTTTATCTATTTAATTTACTATAAAATTAAACATTCTTATATATGTTATTTTGCATCTTTCATCTATTTTAAAAGATAATTTTCTTAAATACTTTTATATTAATAAACTAACCCTAAATCTTAAATTCAAAACAACCAATTATTATTTTTAATTATTAGTTAACTTTCCAGCTTGTAAATTATATAATTTTTTCAACCATAATATGTATTGCTCAGAAGGGTCCACGTTTTTGTATAGATTCAGTTAGTTACATGAAACAATATATCGAAAACATTAACGTGTGGGGTTGGACAATATATAGTGATATATAAAAAATCAAACTCACATATTACACATGTGGTAGTATAAGTTTCTATCAAAAGAAAAAGACATATCATAAGACAACTCTCTTAAATAAGTTTTTTCTTTTTTTTTTAAATATTTTGGAAAATCTCTATTTTTTTTAAAGTTATATAAAAAATCCATATAGTTATTTATCTTGTTCATTCAAAGAGTACACACATCTATTTTTTAATTCATTTTTCTTATCTATTTTTATAAATTTATTCATAACTCTTTTGTGATGTAATTATTGTTTTCTTATCTTGTCCGTTCTTGTGATTTCTATGTGTAGATAGAACACCATGTGAAGTTAGAGGCATTTAACGATTATATAGTTGTCTAAGTAGGATGACAGGTAAGAAAAGCTAATTATGTTGTGTATGATTTGTAGAGATGTTGAATTTATGAATTTCATGACTCTAATGATGACTGATCTTTGAAATTGAGTTATTGTGTGTTGCATAATATGTGAATTTAGATGTTATATGTGATGTTGCATTCTTTGGTATGACATGTAAAATTTATAGCTCTATTAGTCTATGAATGTACCATTACTGAGAATGAAATTCGATTTTTGATGTGTGACTGATATTTATGAAATTTCTCTGGTTATTCAAGCTTAATTGAGATTGCACAATTTCTGCAGAATTGTTGTTCTACAAAATTATGCAAACTCGTTGGGCGAGTTTTTCAGGAATATTTTCCTTGGACTCCCAGTGGAAACTCGTTGGGTGAACAACCCATTCGCTGGTCGAAAAATGTCTTTTCGCCCAACTAGAGGATGTGTTCGTTGGGCGAGTGTGGCAGATTATGAATATATATAAGTCAATGGAAATTTAGAAGTTTTGTATAGTTTATACACATGATTATTAATGATAATTTAGGTTCATATGTGCTTCTAAAATTATGAAATCAGATGTGGTTGATAGAATTTCAAGGAGAAATTCTAAGTGAAGGTATTTAGTGTATGCATTGGCATAATGATTCAATATGATGGTATCCTTTCTCTAATAACTGCTCATACTCAAATAGAGTAGAGTATGTTATATCGTGAAGAGACGAAGGAGGTCCTAGTCACTTGACTTAATCAGGTCCTAGGCATGAAAGGGGCTTACATTGTCAATGGTTGGGTGATAACCCCTTGAGGCCAAACTCTACAGAGTTTGGGAACCACCACAGTTGCACACTGCCAGTGAGTCTGATGTCAAATGCATGTATTCGAATAATTGATTTTAGTGTCAACTACTTGTGTGATTATAGATATGTTTTATACCATGTTTGTAAGTATTTAGCACGATTTAAATATCTATATATCTATATATTTATATCTATCTATATATATGTTGTTTGCACATTAGCTTACCCATCTTTTGTGTTTCTGTCTTGTGTTGTTTGTCTTTATTTTTTCTTTTACGATGATCACCTATTCAGTGGGAGCATATGTACTTGTAGTTTCAAAGGCATCTCTAGAGGATGAGGAGTCTATTAGGATTGGTGGAAGATCTCGGTAGGAAGTTGTCGTAAGTGATTAGTTTGTCTTTAGAGCTAGAGTTGTTGGTTTTTAGTTGGTTTGTACAACTAATATATTTCTATATTCCTAAATGTTATAAGACTGTATTAATATACTTTATACACTTACTTATCTATCTTGAACACTAAGGTGAAACATCATATTTTATTAGTTTTAAGTTGCTAAAATACAAATATAGCACTACAAGAAAATATCTTTAGAAATTCTCTTATTAGTAATCAATTTTAGGAATAAGAAATAACTAGTCACTATAATGACCAATTTAAATACTAATATAAAAATTATTGGTAACTAAAATAGTTTTTAAATTGGTCACTATAGTAAATTGGTCTCTAAATTAGTCACTAATATTAGTTACAAAAAAAAAAAATTAAATTTTCCCTATTAGTAACCAATTTAAATGCAATTTTAGAGACAATTTTTTTTGGTAGCTAAAACCTTATTAGCTAATGTTAGTGACCAATTTAGAGACCAATTACAGTGTGACCAATGTAGATACTATTTTAATTACCAATAATTTTATATTTATACATTTGTATCTAAATTGATCATTATAATAACTAATTTTTTTTGTCAGCACAATTAGTCACTAATAATTTTTTTTTGTTGATAATAATAACATAATTGTTGAATAAACACATACGATATCAATTTTGAATATAATAACTCTAAGAATGTGTCCGTGAATATAATTTTTCGGATAATATTGTTGACTTTTTCAAATTGAATATATATATATATATATATATATATATATGTATATATATATATATTAAATATAGAATATAATTATTTTATTATTATTTTGCATTGAAAAATAAAATGAGTTTTCTTTTAGGATAAAATTCTTGATAATATAAGTTTTTGGATGCAAATTTGAGTATATAAGTTACCTGAGGGGAAAGAGATAAAAAAAATTGATATTAACGAGATATTGAGAAAGAAGGTGAGTATAAATTTTTAGTTCGAACACATGAAGAATTACAATCAAATCCATGTTTGTCTCGTTTCTATTCCAATAAACATAGAGAAATTAATAATCAAATACATGAAGTATAAATTATAACTATTCTATTAAGATTAATATAATATCTATTTATTTAATTTTTTTTTGAAAAGTATATATTTTAAGAAATAATTACATATTATAATTTTTAACACGTTTGAGTAAATTTGCTTAAAAATATAGAATTTATGTTTTCTTAAGAAACATCTAGAAGCAGTACAGAAAGAGAATACATTTTAAGAAACATGGAGACAAACAAATATTAGCTTCTGTTTATATACAAAATATTTAAAAGTAAATAATTTTTTAACACAAAAGGGTACATCGATACTTGTTATGTTTCTTGATTTCTAAAATTTCTAAATAATAATATACGACACAAAAGAAGGAGAAAACATTATTTGACTAAATTATACTTTTCGTCCTATATATGATACCATGATTATATAATGTAAATCTCATAACATCACATCATAATAAACGTTTTTTCCACTTATGAATATGAAGTATTACTAAATTTTTATTTATTGAGTTAATGAAAATAATATCTTTTTAAAAGTTTCTTATCGTTTAGCACAATCAAGGACATATGTGTTATATAATGGATTTTAAGTCTTTGATGTTCATTGTCCCGAGTCAAAGACACTTCAAGCTTGTATTTGACTCTTCTTATTTCTTATACTTTTGTAATAAAAGTATTGTGAGGTTTAGGTTAAATTATTGATTTGGAGAGTGTAGGTACTCGGGGTCAAAGAACATGGAAGAGTTGTCTCTATGTGTTTCCTTGTGTTTATTTTATTTCTCTATTAATAAAGTGATTTTCGGGGGTTATTTTCCAACAATAGTATCAAGAGCTATGTTCAGTAGGATTTTTTTCTTAGTATGCTCTATGGTTGCAGTGTAGTCCGATCTTCCACATTAGAAAATTAATTCCTTGTTGGAGAATCATCCTTAGTTGTTGAAGTTGTAACAAGAAATTTGATGGAAGGATAATTGTCATCATTGTGTTGACACGATAAATCTACAGCTGGGTTCGTGGAGGTGCAAGGATTGTGAGTCGTGCCGGATCTGCATTGGAGTTCGTGTTTGGCGAGATGCTCCTGGATATGCGAATGACGTCGTAGTTGGTGCTCGCATGGTCCGATGAGTGATGTACAATGGTGTAGATTTGATATGTGTGAGTCACAGTTTTCGGCATGTGCATGGAGAAATTGCTCTACGGTTTACAGATAGGCATCGACAATAGTAAATTGAGGTGCTACGCCGGCAAGTGTTGCGTCTTCAGCGAGGGAGTCAGACGACATGTTGGCTGCGAAGTGCGGTGTATGTTGTGGCATGGTTCTGACAAAGGGTGTATGTTGTTTATGCATGAGCATTAGCTAATATTTATGAAAGGTGTGTGATGATTATACACGGACATTGGCTAGCATTGATGCATGGTGCATGAAAATTCTTGGGATGACTTAATTTGAAGTGGAAATTCTTGGGATGGTTTAATTCTAAGTGGAAATTCTTGGGATGGTTTGATTCTAAGTGAAAATTCTTGGGATGGTTTGATTCCAAGTGAAAATTCTTGGAATGGTTTGATTTCAAGTGAAAATTCTTCGAATGATTTAATTCCAAGTGGAAATTTTTAGGATGGTTTGATTCCGAGTGAAAATTCTTGGGATGGTTTAATTCCAAGTGAATTTTCTTGGGATGGTTTGATTCAAAGTGAAAATTCTTCGAATGGTTTAATTTCAAGTGGAAATTCTTAGGATGGTTTGATTCCGAGTGAAAATTCTTGGGATAGTTTGATTTCAAGTGAAAATTCTTGGAATGGTTTGATTCCAAGTGAAAATTCTTGGGATAGTTTGATTCCAAGTGGAAATTCTCGGGACGACTTGATTCCAAGTGACACCCCTTATGGTGGAGTATGATTGGGGGTATAGATAATGAATATGTGTTTATTTTATTCCCGGTGAAGAATGTTCGATTGATAAAATAACATGTCTTGAAAAGTTTCATAACGCCTAGGACAACAAAGAGGGTGGGTGGTAGTGATTATATAATAGACTCTAAATTTATGATGTTCTTTATCCTAAGTCAAAAATACTTCAAACTTGTGTTTGACTCTTTTATTTTTTATATTCTTAATTGTCTATATATTTTTTATTTTATTTATTTATTAATAAAATCATTCTCGAAAATTTTTTCCCGTATGAACATTAAAATGTACTAATATAATATTTAGATAATTAAATGCATAACATATAATAAGTTTCAGAGGATTAAAGCAGACAAATTAAAACATTATAATTTTTCTCATATTTATACTGTATTATTTTTTGAAAACTCTCCTCAACCATAGTTAGGATTCAAAGCAGGGCGGTGGTAAATATAGTTTTCTTTTTTTCTATTTTGTACACCTCAACCGTGTAACATGTGAGGCCAATGTCAAAACTAGGACGGTACGAGAAGGAAATCAAAATTCCACTCAAATTATTGTTGAGGTTGCTAGGTTTTGCATTCAATGTAAAAAATCTTGGTTTTTCTTTATTTAAAATAAGTGAAAAAAAATATGCGTATCTGTATTTATTTTTTCATGATAGTAAAAAATAATAAACTTAATTATAAAATCATTATTAATTATGATTAAGATAATTTTTAATTAACAAATTATTAAGTTTAAAAAAGGATCAAATTGAAAAAAAATTGTTAAATTAGAAGAAATGGTCATTTGATGGATAAAATTGGTAAAATAATAATTTTAATGTAAAAATTAAAAAATTTATTATTTAAAGAGTAAACTGGAAAAAGAGGTGTCTTCTCTGTACATATATATATATATATATATATATATATATATATATATATATATATATATATATATATATATATATTATATGCATTTCTTAATTTAATTTTTATGAAAAAAATATTATATTATTTTTTATATGTAAAAATATTACTCATTTAAACTGTGTCGCTGTTAACTTGTACATTCCTAATTTAAAATAGTTTTTACAGTTTAGAATTAAATTAAAAATATACTACACGGATTGCAATCAAATTAAATTGAGTTACATATGAAAAAAGTATAGATTAAGAATATGTAATATTTGTATATATAAAATCAATTTAATGCATTTATATAAAAAAATTATATGTTTAACTTTAAATTTTTCTATAACTAAAGAGAAGGACAAATAATTAATAAAAAAGCAATGAATGAAATTAATCTATTAATAACAGGATAAAATCTATTAGTTAGTTTGACATAACCAGTTAACTTACGATCTTTATTAATCTTTACAGGACACCTTAAGTAATTAAAAATTATTTGTAAAAATAATGAAAGATTCCATTATGAGTGTGTGTGTGTTTTTTTTTAAAGTAAATAATATATATATATATATATATATATATATAAACTTATTTAACTAATTTATAAATTAATATGTTCTACATAAGAATCTTTAGTAAAGTTTAATATAGCAGCTTATTTTAAAACATTCTAATTTACAAACTACAAATTATATTAAATTTCAAACTTATTTAATTTTCTTTTATTAAGACTTTTTATATTTTTATATTTTATATTTTTTTTATTTTTTTAACCGGTTGTATATTTTTCAATCGTATACAAATAAATAGATATTATATTAGTTATAGCATTCATTGAGTTACTTTTTTACGTTGTTTAGATTAAAGAATTAGTATTATAAATTGAAATAACCAATGTTTCATCACATGATGTTATGTAAAAAGTCTTACATATAAAAAAATTGTAAAAAAAAAAATACAACAATAATTTAAATTGAAAAATAAAAAATTCTAAAAAATCTATAAAAGATAAATATAAATATTACTTATTAGAATAACCATTTAAGTAAAACAATTAAAATAATAATAACTTCCACGTTATCACAATAAGAAATGGAAATTTGTACGAAGATCGATTCGGTGAGAGAGTGGTTAGCGAATTATTTTGGTCGATTATAGGCAGAAAGAAAAAAAAAACAGTGAGGAATAGGTGAATGAAATTGAAATTGAAATTGAAAATAATGAAGCAGATGAAAAGTTGAAAGGGATTGCTTTATGTCTATCACATGGAATCGAAACCTTTGTTACATGAGATGATGGGTTATTAGTTTTTATGGGACCATGCAACTTAACACCAAAATCTCTAAAAGGAGTAAAAGCCCATAATGGAATCCATAGGATGGAAAAGGAACTTGCCATATCAAAAATGCATCAATATTTGTGACCTTACATTTGTGAAGATGGAACTATTGTGAATCTAAAATCTTCTAAGCATATATTCTGCAGCATTATCGTCCTCTGATTTCACCATGCTGGAATATTAGTTTTATCATCTCTATGGTTTCTGTGGGATTTAAATTTCAGCTGTCACTCAAAGTTTATTTGTAATATTCTCAAATATATTGCATTATTGTCTGTCCAAAACTGTCCTAGTTGTCCTGTTTTATTACTTATGGTGAAGATTATGGCTCAAAACATTGAACAATGTATTATTTTGATAACATTCATGTAACATGCAATGCAATGGCACCTCAATTACACAGTGAAACAAGAGAATGACGAGTGTTGGCAATAATAAATGTTTTTTGTAGATGTAATATTAGATGCTGTGCCGATTCAGGAAAGAGACCAACCAGTTGGCATTCAATTAGTAGAGCGTTGACATTGATGGAGGAACTTATCATACTAACAATTCATCTTCATCTTCTTCATCACCATCATCATCATCATGTGTCTTGTTTTTAAAATAAGAGACATTTATAGACTACTGCAAATTTTAGAATAAAATATATTTTGTCTTTTAATATATTCCTCTCCCTTAAGAGATCTACTTAAATTACATTATCATTGAGCTCCTCAAGATTAGATTGTTAATCTATATCTATCTATATATATATATATATATAAATAAGAGTCAGATAATAATAAGATAAAATAAAAATAATGTATGTTTTTATATATAATATTCAATATTTTATAAGCACTAACAAATAATCTTAATTTTTATTTATTTTGTAGGTAGTTTTACAATTAAAAAATAGTTAAGTTTAAAAAGATGATCAAACAAAAACAAAAGGTTAAATTTAAAGAAAAAATTACTTTCAAATTAAATTTTATAAAATATATTTTAATTTATAAAAAAAATGTGACCAAATGGTAAAATTAGAAAACAAAAGAAAAATCTCCTCATATATAGCTATAAATAATATTTACGAAATGGTTAATCTTTAAGATATACAATTTAAAAAAATATTTGAATAGTATTTAATTTCTTTTAAATATAATATATATATATATATATATATATATATATATATATATATAAAAATATTTGTGTATCTTTTTATGTATAATAGGAGTAAGGTGAATACCGGTCTTATATAATATAAATTGATATATTATATAATTATATATTTACTATAAGAAAATTTTTAAATAAAATTAGTAACCAAAAATAATTAGTCACTGCAATGACCAATTTATAAACTAAAAATTATTAGTAATTAAAATAATTTTATTGTGAATAAAAAAAATTAATTTGTTTCTAAATTAGTAACTAAAATAGTTTCTATTATAAATTAGTCACTAACATTAGATACAAAGCCTTTAGTTACCAAATAAATTGATCTTTAGTTAAAAAATTAATTTCTAAACATATTTTTTGTCACTGAAAAATCACAAATTAAAAATTTCCTTGTAGTGATTATATTCATTATATATATATATATATATATATATATATATATATATATATATACATATATATATATATATATATATATATATAAACAAATATTTGTTAATATTATAAGTGTAAAATCCTAGAAAATGGTGGTTTGTAAGTAATAGTGATTTAAAAATAGTGAGACTCGAGTATTTTAATATTAAAGGTTTTTAATATAAATAGAATTTCTATAAATGAGTTTCATTATTTTAAAACATACAATTTCTCTAGAAACCATTTTTCTAGAGTTATCTAACTTCTTTCTAAGAATTTTGTTTATTTGGTCGTCTGATTGAAGAACCAAGACAATAGGATTGACTTTTCGGTGAGCTCTTCAAGTTGGACCGATTAGTTTATCCGTTCGCGTAAGTTAAGTTTTTGTCGTCTTTTTGATTTATTCTGTTTTCTGTTGCATGTGAGTCTCTTCCGCTTGCATGCATCTTTTTATTCATCTGTATGAGTCTCTGCTGGTATGTTCTAATCGTTCTTGTGATGTTTTTATATGTAGATAGAAAATCATGTGGAGTTAGAGACGTTTGGCGTTCATAGAACGGTTTAAACAGGATATCAGGTCAGGGAAGCTAGACTATTTTCTAGGATTTGAAAAAATATTGCATGTTTTGGTTTTTATTGTATTAAATTTTTGTTGGATTAATGAATGTATTGGCTTGAATTGTTGAATTGAATGTTGATTGGTGATGCTTTTGCTGTCTAGTTTTGCATGTTAGAATATGTTATTTTCGCTTAAGCGAGTGGCTCTCGCCTAAGTGAAAATAGCAGAAAAATCATCTCTGATGTATGTTCGAGTTCTCGCCCAACGAGAATGTCTCGCTTGAGCGAGAGGACCTATGTCGCTGGGTGATTTAATTGTTATTTTTCTTTTGGAGCTCTAGGGAGTTAGTTGCTGGGCGAGCATGTGCTTCTCGCTCAAGCGAGATATTATGAAATTTGAGAATATCAATATTTGTTGGATATTGTGTATTTTTTATGTTGGTATTTTTATAGTTATGTTTGATTGATCTATTTAGAAGCTTTGTAATTGTTGTGAATGATGAGTATATGATATGAGATTATTATATGAGACTGAGTTGAGATTGGTTGATGCTAATCCAAAGAGGATTAACAGTGATTATGGTAGTGTATGCATTGAAGTAGGGATTATCTTGACAATTATCGTGATGCTCTACTAACCATTCAAATTCTCAATTAGAGAGGAATGAGGTATGTGATGAGAGGAACATGAGATCTTAGTCTAGGGATTTTTTTCTTGACCAAAAGTGTTAATGAACTGACTTGTATGTGGTAGAGTTTTCACTCTTAATTTGTCGCTCTGCAGAACATGAAATGCCACTCTTAATTTGTATGTGTGTGTGTCGGTGTGAGCAACAGTGGTTGTAATTTCATAGGCATCTCTAAATGAAGAGCCATCTATTAGGATGAAGGAAGGTCTATTAGTGGAAAAATCTTGTAAGTGGTTATGTTTAGAGTTTAGAAGCGTTTGGTTTGTATAATTAATATAATTATATAGTCCTATCATTTGTAAGACTATATTAATATATATATATATATATATAATATATATAGATTTGATTATCTATTTTGAATCACAAATATAAAATATCCTATTTTATTAGTTTTATATATAT
>Ga0209589_1001211_pt1 | contig 41677 bp, 25 predicted proteins | sample CowpeawhiteBW_FD_187525 | JGI IMG/M metagenome (GOLD analysis project Ga0209589, IMG submission 187525) | Root nodule microbial communities of legume samples collected from California USA - Cow pea white BW (SPAdes) (version 2) | ecosystem: Host-associated > Plants > Roots > Nodule | place: USA...
ATATATATATGTGTGTGTGTGTGTGTGTGTGTGTGTGTGTGTGTGTGTGTATGTGAATATATAAATATATGGTTTATTCTGTTACCTCACCTTATCTGCTTATGTTTGCTGATGATTGTGTACGCGGTTCATGGGAGCAAATGATGTTGCAGGTGGATTTGGTGAGGCTTGGCGATAGAGCGAGGATAGCTTGGGAATTTTTATGATTTATGGCTTTGAAATAAATTGTAAACACTTTGGATGTTTTATATTATTTTGAGTTTTATAAATTATGGAATTTTAGACAATTCATATATTTAATAAAGTTTTAAATTTCCCGCGTTTTTGGGAAATGATGCTTTAATAAATGAAGCTAATGTAATATTTCTTTACTTTTTTTTAAAATCTGTAATATCCTGATGGGATGTTACATAGTCCAACACACGTGATCCACCAGCTACGTACCTCCCCACATGCAGCATCTCTCAGGTGTGATCATGGAACATATGAACTTACCCCGCTTGTATCCCCACACGAGAGTAACAGGATATGAACCTCCCTGCTTATATCATCATGTGTTCACCACCATCCATGAACTTACTCACTCATGGCACAACATCTCCTGAACCAAGTCTGCATCACTGATTATAACGACTCACGCGTATCAGATACTTGTAGCATTAACGCTTGTCGCGACCTAAGCGCCGCCAGGCGAAACCTGTATAGACCGCCTAGCGAAACCTCCTCACCGCCGGGCACCAAGCTCCAGGCAAACCCACTATTTCAGGGTCTATCACTTGGCGGAACACATCTTGTGGCCAGGTGCCACGCGGTGTAGGTACTTCCCTGGAGGTCCTATCGCCTGGCACACATATTTGAGCCGCCAGGCGCTATATCAGTAACGAAATTCTACTAGTTTTAGCACCCCCAAACAGTTTGACTTACAGTCTAAATCAATCCAAAAAGTCCAATATAAACCCCTCCATTAAGGCTAAATTATTGGTAATCTGCAACTCTCCTATGCATCAAGTACCAATACTTCTAAATTCTCAACTCCATTATTCAAGCTTATAACTTACCTTGTGCTCTACCATTGCATAGTAACTCAACCAAGCTTATGGAATGCTTCCTATTCCAATATATTAACATCAGACACTTCATCTCTGCTACGCTATAATATCAGAAAATCTTTCCTTCAATTACTATACTCTATTTCACCAAAGCTTCCCTCACTAAGGCACCCCAACTTTTCAGACCCTTCAGGTTTAATCACACCATATCTATCTCTATCTCTCTTCACTCCTAACCCACCAAGGTAGTCTCCATATTATATACATCCACAAATTTATTCCCCATATTAGCACCCATCCTATCCCAATTCCTCTCTACAACCTCATTACCCTACAACCCAATTAACCCCAAAATCATGTAGTTTCACCGCTGTTGTCTGACGGCCAATAAGATGTCGTCAAGCGGCACATCAGCACCTGGAAAAATACCAGATGTTCTACATCTGAGAACACCCATATTTGAACCTGTAAAAATTCCAGTATTCCACCTAACACCCAACAGTTCACAATAATTCCATTTTCTGATACATATTCAACCACTAATCATTAGATTACACCAATCAAAGCATGATTGATTCACGATTAAATTTAAGAAATCCATTACTAAATTACCTTCCCAAACCCTATCAATGTTAATGTAATTGAATGTCTCCCTGATAGAGGCCGTACCCCACCAAATTAAATTAGAAAAAATGAAGTATGTGAAAGTTGAACCAAGTCGTCTCCCAACGACCAATATTTTCGTTCAAAGCTTCAATTCCCAGATTCAAACACAACACTAACAAAAGGTATGGGGGTTGGCAGATTCAGAACACAACAATAAAATGTAATTGTAACTTTTTGATTAAACATCCTCAAAGATAACAGTGATTCCATGCTTCGAATGAAATTTCACCCATCACAGATTGCAAACTGAATTGGTTTCGTTATTAGTTCATCAACTCGCTATTAAACAACTAAGCGAAGGTTAACCACGAATTCAACATGCAATTAAGCAATGCAAGCATTTGTGAATTTTGTCAAAGTTCATTAAGCATGAAAATCAACTAAAAACGAGTTTCCCACTCTGAAAATTAAGCAAATTTAGATTAGATTCTTCAATTAAAACGCACACACAAATCCACAACAGAGAAACAACAAAACTCACCGAACAAAACATTAATCTCAATGTTTCATTTCATTCTTTGCAGGGAATCAATGCATTCGAAAATTAGTTGCCCATAGAATTCGAGTTAAGGTTCAACAAAAATTCAAATTCAACCATTCAAATGAGTTCAAATGGGTGCTGAAAGCTTAAAATGGTGCAGCAAACGAAAATGACCAAGGAATAACAAAGGAACAATGAAAACAGCCAACAAAACCTTAAATGCTTCAATATAAATGTTATCCAAGGTGTAGAAAACGTGAATACAAGCAATAGGTGTTGTCCAAGACTCATAAAATGTCAAAAATGAATGGAAAACGTGAAAAATCAACTTGTGCCTCCATGGGTCACCTTCTAAATTGGAGAATGGGGAAGATGATGGTGCGACTGCATGAAGGAGAAGACCCTAAAAAACGTGGTCACATCCAATCTACCACTCATATTTACAAAATTGCCATTATGGGCTACAGAATTACAAAAATGCCACTACTAGGCCTCAAATGTGGCCCATTCACTTAGATGACGTGGAAATGATGTGGCAACTCTCTTCAACTGAATATTAATGTCCAAGCCCCAAAATTGCTTCACCCAAATACCTAAAAATAATTAAAAATGAAAATTAGGCCAAATAATGTGAAATTAACCCAAATTGGGAATAGTGGTCCAGTAAAGCCCAACAGATGAAAACACACTAAAGATACACAATTAAGCACTGAAAAACTATGAAATGGGTACACAAAAGGCTAGTGGAATGGAGGAAAATAATGACTCATCACTCCCATTCAATTCCCAAGGTTCATCCACAACCATAGGTATTCATCAATTCATATTATCATAAATTCCCTTCGTACATATGCGTGAATCAAGAGCACCCAATCCAACACAGAATTCAAAACACAAAAAGAACCACAAACACACTTGCGTTGCCTGGCGGCCTCACCCCTTTACGCCAGGCAGTTCCTCTCAAAGACTCAGAATTGGATTAGCTCTCATGCGTCACCTGGCGACACATTCAAAGCTATCAGGTGGTTTCTGGGAATTTTCCAGAAACGAGCAAAACAGCAGGCTTTTGATCATACAAGGCACCATATTCATAAAGCACGACACAAAATTAATCACAGATTATATATACAAGTAGAAGAACTCCCTTAACCTGTTAATCCTTGCTCAATTTAGAAGAATCAAGACTTCTCTTGTGTCACCAATAGTCCCACCTTGGCCTTCTCCCAATACACTTGATGCTCTTATCAATTCCACCGTCAAATTCGTTTGCTCACTACCCTTTCACGTTTTCACTCTCTTTCTTCTCTAAAACTACACTAATTAGACCATTAACTAAGCCTTAATTCTTGTTAATGCTAGGGAAAACGAAAATGCTTTCAATTAGGTGTTAATGATCATTGAAAGACTATTATTGGCTGCCTTCCCAACCCACTAGGTTGCCCTTCTTACAGCTAGGGTTTTCTCTGCCCTTTAATATTCATGCCAAAAGAAAATTTGGCAAAAAGAAAGTTAAATTGAACCCACAACCCCTCAATTACCAAGTCAGTGCACAACCAATTCAACCAATCATGTTTCGTGATAATTCCTCTAATTTTAGGATTACATTATCACCAATCACCTTCAAACATAACATTAAAATAATACTCATATTAAAATGACATACAATATGCACACATAGGACTTGAACCCAAGTCCTCTCACACAACCAAGTACTCTCAACCACTTGAGCTAGTACTTTTCCACATCATAACAATCCGCATTAAATGCCGTAAAGGCTCTTACTACCTGCATTTATTAAATAATTATTTATTTAATTATTTAAATTTCTCGGGTATTACAGATATTGTGCTAAGTCAGATTTAGACAATGTGTAGTTTAAGTGTGAGGGGAGTATGTCTGTTGTTTGTTTCCATTTGTTTGTTTTCCTTTTGTTAATTTGTGTTAAGTATTTGTTTTCTGTTTGGGACACTCACTTCACTTTTGGGGGATGAGTTGTTGGTTGTTCTGTGGACTGATATCCTTGCTTTCTCTTTGCATGTCAAGTTGCTTTTGAATTGTTTTACCCTGTGTGAGGATTTGAGCCACTTTCTGTTCTTTGTTGTGTGATATATGCCTCTTGAATGCTTGCACAGTGGCCTTGACTTGATGTTAAGACTTTAGCAATTGTACCAAGTTGCACAAGTAGTAACCGGTAAGACCGACATATCGTTTCCCAAGAGACTCGTGTATACTAAATAATTGTGTAATTAGTGACTAATTTAAACTAAAGAATAAATCCATAAGTTGGGTTTTTGTGTGCAAGAAAGTAAATATTTCATAAACAAGTAAAAGGTGAACTTGGATATTTGAAAACTCTAGCAGATGGAAGAGACTAGAAATGCAATGGATTGATATTGTTGGGGTTAGACTTCACCTACTTCACTCTCATGTATATAACGCAATAAAACTCTTCTCCATTAAATTACTAATGTCAACCCACAAGTCTACTCAAACCTTAATCCCTTGGTTGAATGAGCCTAGGTTTCCTTATTAAGAGTCAATTCTTCGAATCCCTAAATAAGCAAACCCACTTTACAAACTAGGTTTAAGACAACTAATGGGTCAAGTTCCATTCCTAGATACAAGTTCCATTGGGTATCTTGTTCCAATTCTAGGTTTCAAGAGATATTTTAAAATACCTAATGACCCAAATATCATGCAATGAATTGTTAAAACAAAGCAAGATTTAAGTAAATAACAAGGATACTAGCAATCAATGGAAGAAGCATATATATATATATATATTCAAATCATCCACAAATACATGAAAATTCAGTGGCTACATCTAACCCCAACAAAAATGGGTTTGGCTCTCTATTGTCATGGAGAGCCCAAGCTTACAAAATGGAAGTGGAAGAGGGAAGAGATACAAAGAGGAAGAAAGGGTAGTTCCTACTAGCCCTAGCAGACCTCCAATGCTCCAAAACGCGTTGCTCGAGCTCCAAAATGTCCAAGATGAGTTTCACTTTGTGAAAACACAAGAAAAAGGGCAAACTTGACACATCAGAGAAAATTGGCGCCTGGCAGAAGCCTCTCACTACCAGGCGCGTGCTACCAAACAGAGTTGAAAACCATCATCTACTACTTGGCGGTGTCCAGGTGCCGCTAGGCGGTGAGCTGCTGGAAAACTAGTTTGTGATTGGCTGGTGCCTGGCGGTTGTCCTTGGAAGAAAGTTGTCGCCTGGCTCTAGCCTCGCGTCGCCGGGCTCTAGCCTTGTGTCGCTAGGCGATTGCTGTGTCTTCCAAATTTTAATGTTTTTGGGCTTCTTCTTGCTAATCATGATCACTCACCTGTCTGGGTTTTTGGAACAAAGCTTCCCATCTACAAAAAGGAGACAAAAAATGGGAATTAGTGGTATATTTAGATCAATGTAACCTAAAATGTATTTATTTGCAAAAGTAAGGTAAAATTGAGGATTAAGTAGGTTAAAAGCTTTGGAAGAGATGATTTTGCTAATAAAATGTAGCTTGGATAATGCTAAAAATTAACATTATCATTTGACTCTTTTTAATGCTTTTCTGATTCACATGCATGTTGGGATATGATTTAGGCAATTTTGTTCTGATGAGCTTACAACTAGATGAACCTACCTTGGACTATTTCCATTGATAGCCCTTTTTGAGCCTATATACCCTTTCATTGTTCTACAACTCATTATAAGCCCTTAGCCTGAAAACCATGATTTTTCCTACCTTAGGAAATTTTGCAGCTTTGAAATTGTTTTGGGAATGGATGCTCAATAAAGTGTGGTCGCGCACAATAAGTGTTGTTGTACGCACACTTGTTATTGGTTCTTGGAATTGCTCATTTGTATACCCAGGTGGGATTTCAAAATTGTTGTTTCTTTGCATGTTCTTTGTATATATAAAAAAAAAGAGAAAAGAAATGAAAAGAAAACAAAGAAAAGAAATAAAAGGAGTTTGGATTTGAGCATTGTGTGAGAATTGAATCTAGAAGTGTTGGGGCTTGGAATTAATTTCATGCTTGATTGTGACTTATTCCCCATTGCTCCTCTATTTCCTTTGTTGCTTAGCCACTTATCCATATGTTCCACACCTTGTCCTCAGCCCCATTACAACCTTGAAAAGTCCTTATGATCTTGATTTGCATGTGTTTTGGTTTGGTTGTTGGTTCTAGAGGTTTGCCAAGTTTGTTTGATGTTTGTTTTTCAGGGGTGCTTTGAGAGTAAACAGTAGCCTAGAGATTTGAGTGATACAATGCATATTTTATGAGATTATGTTGCTTTCAATTCTCTCTCTAAGCTGAACTGAGTACTTGATATGTTTGAATTACTTGGATGATGTCCATGGATACCTTGCAGCTTTGAATCCTTCTATGTTGGATGTGTTTCCATTTGTTTGTTTCGAGTCTGTTTGTCTTGTGTCTCTTTTTGTCTCTCTTGTTATGTCTGTAATGTCCTTGCTTTGCTTTACATTTTAATTTTGCCCAAGAGTGCAAAAGGGTAAGTGTGGTCGATTTTGATAAGTCATTATTTTCCTCCATTCCACTAGCCTTTATGTACCTATTTGATAGTTGATCAGTGCTTAATTGTTTATCTTTAGTGTGTTTTCATATGTTGGGCTTTATTGGACCATTGTTTCGAATTTAGGTTAATTTCACATTATTTGGCCTAATTTTTGTTTTTAATTATTTTTAGGAATTTGGGTAAAACAATTTTGGAGCTTGGAAATTTATCTTAAGGTCAACAGAGAGTTTCCACGTCATTGCCACATCATTTTCACGTCATCTAAGTGAATGGGCCAATATTTGAGGACCAGTAGTTGCATTTTTGTAATTCTGCACCCAGTAGTGTCATTTTTGTAAATATGTGAATCTGTTTTGATGTGACCACATATAGGGGGGCTATTTTCGTTTTTCTAGCCAACATCATCTTCTCCACTCTCCATTTTTAGGTTTTTGAAGCTTTGAAGGTGACCCATGGAGGCACATGCTAATTTTTCACGTTTTTCACTCATTTTTCACGTTTTATGAGTTACGGACATCACCTATTGTTGAGATTCACGTTTTCTACACCTTGGGTAACATTTATATTGAACCATTTAATGTTTTTGTTGGTTGTTTTCGTTCTTGCCCCTTTCTCTCTTTGCACATTTTCGTTTCCTCCACCATTTTAGGTTTTCTGCACCAATTTGTATTCATTTGAATGGTTGAATCACAATTTCTGTTGAACCCTAATTCGAAATCCTTGACGAAATTGAAGTGAAACCATGAGATTGTTGGTCATTTATGGGTTGTATTCGGATTTGTATCTTTTAGGTTGGGTTTTCATGATAAAATGCATTTTTGCTACATGCTTAATCTCAAATTCGTGTTTTGTGCACATTAATGGCTCATATTCATGCTTAATGTTTATGGGTTCTGTCACAACTTGCTTAAATCTGTGGGTTATGACTGCCTGAAATTTGTTGTGCTTAATGACGAAATGAATCCTTGGTAATTTTTGCTTAGTTAATTACTTAGGGTTCATGAGAGCAAAATCGAATAGAACAAGTAATTTGGTAATCTTTGATTGGTGGACTTTCAATTGAATCAAGGAATCATTGCGTTTTTATATAATTGTTAAATTTCCCTGCATTGCGAATTAAATTTTGTACAAATCTATCAACCCCCCCCCTTTTGGTGTTGTGTTTAAATTTGGAAATTAATCTTTGGACGAAAATATTGGTCGTTGGGAGACGACTCTGGTTGGTTACCAATATTGCATTTATCTCTTTTAATTTGGTGGGGTACGACCTCTATCAGGGGTGTTAGAGGGACCTTTTGGGATGATTTAGCAAGTGACCAAGAGAAGAAGTATGGGTCAAAAATAATTTTGGCAGCATAACATTATCATTCTCAAATTGAGAAATACATGGGGGGACTTCTCTATTTATAGAGTAAGGTGTCTCCAAAATGATCCAAACCCTAAAATGCTAACATGCACGAAAACCCTAAAAATACTATCTTTGTGAAGGAGAGCTTGACATGTGGCAATCCTCACTCTCACAAAATGAACCACTCATATGTTGTCATGTAGGAAGCCACTTCATGAAAAGCCTTTCCTATAGGACAACGACACATGACCGCTACCTTTGTAAGAGAACTCTCCATTAAGGGGTGAAGGAGAGCTTAACATGTGGCAATCCTCACTTTCACAAAAATGAACCACTCATGTATTTCTATGTGTAAAACTACTTTATGAAAAGCCTCTCCTATAAGACAATGACACATGGCCACTACCTTTATAAGAGAACTATCCATTAAGGGCTTGCCATGTGATATGTGTGGGACGCCTTTCCTAAGCTAGCTAAATTAACATAATTAAACATCAAAGAATTGCTCAAGCTCGACGCATATGATGCTCCCTACTTAAGCAAGATTGTTTTTAAAACCCTACACTACATGACCCTTAATACAAGGCCTTCAAAGGAAAATCTGCACTACATGAATACGAGGTCTTAAAATGCTCCACGATGGCCTAAGTGAAATGGAGTTTAGCTTCACCTTGCCTAGATATTGCTAACTCTTCTTGAATTTTCTTAGTCATGCTTCTTGTGATTGACCCTTGGCTAAGGGTATGCCATTAGTTGCCTCCATCTCTTCTTCGTCCAGTAGTTGGCCTTCAGAAACATCCTTATTAACATCATAGTGAGGGTCATCAACAGTCACCCCGCTATTAAAAGTCTTTGAGCTCGACCTCTATACCTTCAAATTTTTCCTTCAATTCCTCATTATCGACCTATTGATCCTTGACTTTCTCCTTGTATTTTTTTCTTAAAATCCAAGCACCTGACCTTCCAAGAACTCAGACATTTCTTCTCGGCCACCAACTCCTCATTTTCCTTCTTCCACACCGCTTTCTCCTCCTCATGTTTGTTCTGCAGTAGAGCAAGTTCATCGACCATTTTCTCTATCGTTTCCTAATCCATTCCTTCAACTCCTTCTACAGCAGGCCGCCAACCTTTCGAATCAGAATCAAAGCTTTTTTGTGAATTCCACCATTGACTTGACTAACGCATTTGACTCCATATCATCCAAAGATTTCTAAATCGCCTCGTCAGGCTTATCTCAATATCTCGACGAATAATTTTTTCTGGCAACTCTAACAGCCTAACTTCAGGCTTCTTGCTCCCATATGTAGAACCGAGACCCAGAAGTTTGGCCCTAACCCTCTTAATGTCCTTCCCCAATCCTTTTTGAACATGCATCATAATTTTCCTCTTTATATCGTGTTGTACACAAACCTCCAAAAATGGCTCCTTCATGTTTGGCACCTCTGAGTCCCTGACCTTCTTAGCCACTTCTATTAGTCCCTTCCTTAGTTTTTTGAACCAACTCAACGTTTTCTTCCTTTGTTGAGCCATGTGACCTACAAGGAAAGTAATCAAGCTAAGTAGAGATACTTTCTAAATCAACAAGGGGATGGACGGATAAATAAATCCTAACTAAGACATTAGTAGGCAACTTATTACAAAATTTCTCAACTACCCCCACAATCCGCCTATCCTCCACCCATAACTCCTCATTCTGAATGGCCTTATAACGCCATGGATTATTAGTCCAACAAAAGGGGAACTTGGTATTTCCATTGTTGTCATAATAAAGTGAACGACTTGTCGGATTCACCACAACCTTAAAGAAGTTGTCATTGAAATGCTTAAAGGATTGAGAAAACGCGTCCGGAATGCTTATCCTAGGCTAGCTGACCAAAGATAGCCATGTAATAGGATCTTTCAAGCAAGTGTCATAAAAATATAGGAAGCACTAGGGAGACGGATGTAGGTACAGTGACCAGCATAACAACCAGAATGCTTGTAAATACCCTCAACTGTTAGGATGCAACTGAATGGGTGCAATGTTCAATAAGTGTAGCACTCCTTTAGTGAAATAGTCAAAGGGAAGCCACACATGTAATTGGGAAAAGTGGCACATATACATGTAGAAAAAATTTTCCTTGAATTGTTCTCGTCCATGGTATACACTTTTAACGACACTAACCCGCTCCAACGACCCAGTGTTCAAGGATGCATTCCTCTCAAACACACATATACACCAGAGCCATGAGTCTAGTAGTCGACACCACCTAAATAATGAAAATTGTTCGGTCATAGTTTGGGATACCCACTCGTACCTAGCTCTTCAAGGAAGGTCGGTCTTAACCACCTCTTTAGTTGGGTCCTCCTTGACATCCGGTACAATATCCACAACTGCTCATTCATCCCTAAAAGTAAACCCACTAGACGACTCATTTAAAGGACGATAATTTTGTGGCGCCTGGTTGCCAACTACATGACAAATGCATAAGATCATGTGGCAGAAGTAGTCAAGTATCCGGCCCCATTAGGTAAAGAAGAGATATGTTTACTAATAGACATATCCGTGGACAACAAGTATGTAGTCAATAAAATTTGTTCTGCTAGTATGATAACAAACCTACTCTAACTTAGGAAAAATTTAACTAAACATTTCCATAGAGTATTGGGCCTGTAAAGTAGGCCTAATTAAGCTCGGTTAGGCTTAACAAAGTTGGGTCAAAAGCACCTAAACCTAGTCAAGGTCCAACCCACAAGTTAACTAAGTAAAGGTATGATAGTGATTAATCCTCTATAAATAAAGATTGACCCCAATAATTAAAGGAACACAATTTATTAGTGTAGTAATATGAGATTTGACTTTGAGAGGTTTTGTTGACTTGAAAGTCTTTTCTGTTGGTAACCTTCCATGTTCCACCAAGTATCCGACAACGAAGATCTCTCATACAGGACCATGGAGTATCAATATGAGGAACCCAAAGATTGGGATAAGATAAGGTTTGAGTCCTAAAATAACTTAATATTGTCAATGTAGGAACAATCACCATCGATGATATATATTTGTATGAAATAAATTTTGTACTTCTAAGTTTGTATACCTAAATTTTGCATGCTTAAATTTTGTACTCTTAATTTTTGTTAAGGTCGAATTGGAATTCACATCATAATTCTAACTATCGAAATATATTTTTATACTTTATATTTTTATCGAATTATATATGATTCATCAACATTATTGTACGGCTCAATAACCAATAACATTAAAATTTAAAAAAATATAAAACTAAACATACAAAATTTTGGATTAAAGTTAAATCACAAATCATAATTTAACATCCACGTCAATTACTTAAATGTCATGTCACTCAGTTAACAGAAAAATTTAACTGTACGAACTCAATTGAACAAAAAGTTGTAGATTATTCGTATTTGAAGTTTATATCTATCTAGTATTATAAAATGGTTATTATTTTATGATCAAATACCATCTCATACAATTGAAAACTAATTATTTGTTAAAAAAGTAAAATTTAACCTCTCAACTTTATTAACTCTGACATATTTAAAAGTTATCAAGAACTTGGTACACACCATAGAATAAACAACATATGAAGAGTCCTTTTGTAGGTTAATTTCTCAAAACTATGTTCATCTCAGAGTACAATACACAGCCAAACTCGTTATTATAGATGAGTATTATTGTTATATAGTACAGGAGGTGGTCCAATTCTAATAAGAATATTTAGCACACGTAAGATTTTTTATTCTTCTTTAAATCATGATACTAGTCTATCTCCGACACAATTTGATATGACCAAAAAGAGGAAGACTTTGTTAGAATTATGAAGGTTGAACCCAATGACAATATACTTACTATGTGAAACCCAAAAGGAACGGAAAGTATCAAGTGAATGCAATATTACTTGGTAAATGATTATAGTGCAGTAGCAAATTCGGAAAGAAATAAATTTTGTTAGATTTTGAAAAATCCTATCTAATAATGAAATATTATGCTTTGTTTTTTTCTTTTTCTTTGCAGAAGTTTGTTATGTTTCTAAGAGACTATATATGTCATTTGTTTGACAACAAAAAGAGAATGGAAAATATCATTCTTCATCCTTTAAGTAAAACTAGTTTTTTATTACCATCACATGATGAGCCTCCAATTGTGAGATTGACGGAAGAAGGAGACTCTATGGACGAATAACTGAACCAATGCAGAAGATTTAATGATTCAGTGGTGGTAGAATTGATTGGTGAAGGTTGAACTCTAAAAAGGTTGGGCCAATCTTAGAGGAGGAACTCTCAAATACAAGATATGGAGTGATCTCAACAACATAATACTAACATTCAAAGGTGAGAATTACAAAGGGAGCTCTCCATTTATTTATAGGAGAGGAAAGCTCCAAACTTGGCCAAGCATTTTAAAGAGAAACCATATCAAATTAAGAGCATGTGCCTAACTTCGTTCCCATGATTTGCGAGGGAAATTTGGCCTAGCTATTAAAATTAGGCTTGAATGGATCCAATTTCAATAGTTAGGTGATTTTATGATCCAATTTGCTTAAGGTCGTCATTTAGTTTCTTACAATTATTTAAAACTTGGCCCAATACATGGCCAAATTTAAAACTATAGTAATGGACTATTAGAAATTCCATCAAATCTTTATGTCCTCCTTTAGAGTTGTCAAAGTGGATTATAACCCGCGAGCCAACCCGGCCCACCATAGGTTCGGGCCGGGTTGGGTTGAAAAAAAATGAAAAATTTCGGTACGGGTCAAAATTGGACCCGGCTCACTAAGAACCCGGCTCACCAACCCACCAATAAATTCTAAATAATATTAAATTATTATTGAAAACCTAAAACCCTAAACTAAATGCACTTCTCTCTAATTCTCGTTACTTGGTTCAAACAAGCAGCCGCATATGTTCTTCTCATCTTCTTCATTGTTGCTCCTAGGCTCCATAGTTCGTTCCTCCTTCGATCGTGACCGTGGTTCGTCACTTGCTTTCTTTTAGACAGGGTCCTTACCTGCTTCACTGACTTCACTAATTTGACATTATTGCTCCTCTAGGACTACTCGTTCACAACCAGGTTTGTTTCCATTACTGAGTATTTGTGAAGTGCTTCTGCTTTGTTCGATTCATTTTTTGTTTCGTAGTTCTATTTATTTCATTTCATGTTTTCTTTTAATAATTGATAAATGTCTAGAATTAAGTAATAAAACCCATTAAAAATAAAGCCATTCAACGGGAATTTTACCCTGCATACATCTTACTCTATTTTTAATTCTATTTTGTATGCATTATGACCTGCTTTATTTTTCTCAACATGTGGTTATTTATTGAAATAGTTTATGTTTGTGGTGATTATAGAACAAAATGAATTCTAAAACAGTAGATGATCACAAAGAGAGGGTTAAACTTGCAATGCGTAAATCTCATAGCCGAATTTGTTTGACATCTTATTGTTGGACTTCTATAAATCGATAAGGGTTTATTTGCTTGACTGCTCATTTTGTTGATGCTAGTTGGAAGTTGAATAGTAAGATTATTTCCTTTTGTAAAATGGAACCTCTACATACTAGTCATGATTTAACACAAAAAAATTTTGCTTTGTTGCTTGATTGGGGAATAGATAAGAAGGTTTTTTTTTATCAGATTAGACAATGCTAGTGCCAATGAGGTGTTACAAAAAACTTTATGTGAGAAATTGAAATTCTAAAATAGTTTAATATGCAATGGTGATTACTTTCATGTAAAGTGTAGTGCACATGTGTTGAATATTATTGTGCAAAAGGGATTAACGGTGACTTCTGATGCTTTGCATAAGATTAGAAAGAGTATCAAGTATGTGAGAGGATCAGAGGCAAGAAAAATTGCATTTAAATAATGTGTTATTCAAGTGAGGGGTATTGACACCAAAGTAGGATTAAGAATGGATGTTGCTACTAGATGGAATTCTACCTATCTTATGCTTGAAAGTGAAATTAGAATCGACGTGCCTTTGGATGCTTCGCTATCCATGATAGAAATTATGTTCATTGTCCATCAAGGATGAGTGGAAAAGGGCTAAAAAAATGTGATTTCTTGAAGCCATTTTATGTAATGACTAATTTGATTTCAGGTTCTTCTTATCCAACTTCTGATCGTTACCTCATGCAAGTTTGGAAAATTGAATGTTTGTTGCGGGAAAATGCAAATAGTGATGATTTGACGATTAAAGATATGTCATTGACTATGATGAACAAGTTTAGTAAGTATTGGGATCACATTGTGACATTCTTATTATTGGGGTTATTCTTGATCCACAGATGAAGTTTGAAACAATCTGATTTTGTTATTCAAAGATTAATCCTTCTACTTGTGAAGACAAGATTAAAGTCTTAAAGGATAACATATATAAGTTGTTTGAAGAATATGCCAAATTAAATCCAAATGAGCCAAACAGTTCAAGTTCTCAAGTTTCCCCTCCAACATAACTTGCTTCTTTTACGAATGATGAGCGAGTGATGAATGCATTTGATGTAAGTTTTTTATTCTAAAAAATTCTCCTTTAACACAACTTGCTTTATTTTATTTCTTACTTACGAATGACATTAATTTTTTCTCATATTGTCTTAGGAATATGTTGATTATTTGAGTCAACATGTAAATGACACTAGAAGGTCTAAACTTGATCTTTATTTAGATGAAGGCAATCTTGATCCAAAAATTTTTGATAAGTTGGATGTATTGAGCTATTGGAGGGATCGTCGAGATCGTTATCCAAACTTGTCTAAGATGGCTTGTGACGTGCTTAGCATTCCAATCACTACCGTTGCAAGTGAGTCTACCTTTAGTCTTGGTTCTCATGTGCTAACCAAATATCGTTCTTCCATTCTTACAAAAAATGTTGAGGCACTCATTTTAACTCAAAATTGGTTGCATGGTTTTGAACTAACAGGTAACGTTATTTTTTCTATTGTGGAATTAATTTAATTATTTATTACTTAATCTATGAATATTATTAGCTAACATTTTTTTTCTTGTAGATGGGGATAAAGAAGATGCTTCAAGAGATGAAAATGAAGTAGATTTATCGATTCAAGACTCTAATATTATAGTTGGATAAGTAACAAGAATGATTTGATGTTAGACAGAATTTTTATTTTTGTGATCTTTGTTTGTATTTGAAGTTGAACATTATTTTGGATGTAATGAAGTTTATTTAGATTTAAATTATTTGAACTATAATATAGTTCTTTTGGACTATAGAAAAAAATTGTATTTTTTTTAATTAAGTGAACCAGTGAGCCAACTCATTTAACCCACCAACCCATGGTGGGTCGGGCCGGGTTCGAATTATTTTGGCTCACTAATAAGTGAGTCGGGTTGGGTTGACTCACTAAGTGGCCAACCCATGGTGGGCCGGGCTGGGTTACTCGTTTTGATAGCTCTAGCCTCCTTGGCCCATGAGAAAAGAATTTAAAGCCCATTAGGCCCATTGTAGTCTTCATGCTCCATGTCTTATTGTATTCTTATGAGCATGCTTCTAGTGATTAGGCATTTGATTAGGCCTATAGTTGAGCCCAAGTCATCACATCATATCATAAATGAATAACAATTATGAATTGCTTTGTTTGACATGGAGGGAGAAACCCGAAGTTTGTATCAATGGATGCACATCAATTACCAACTTACATCTTGCTCCGCATTTCTCATATTTATGGAATTGCAATTTGACCCTTTAGATTTTAAAGATCATTAAGGCACACTCTTCAAACTAAGCCAAGAATCCACCTAATCATTGATGTAGGATTATCTTGTTCCTTTAAGAAGATTATTGAATATGGTGAAGATTGATTAAGAAAATCAAGAAAATCCCCACTGGACATTAAGATAGCAAGCTATCTAGATGTGAAGGTTCCTTTCCAAGGTTCTAGAGAAGAAAAGAATAGATTAATTTAAAACAAATAAGAGTGGATAACACATAAAAAGAGTAAAACCCAAGTCACACACACAAAGGAAGAAGAAAGCATAAATGGAAAGGAAAGGAATGAAAAAAATGTGAGAAGCACGCCACTACAAGGCTAGGCTAGAAGAAGCCATGGAAACCTTGAAGATGAGTGGATGTGTGCCGCCACTTGAATCAAGATTCAAGATAAGGCTTAAAAGAACTCCAATCCCTAAGGAGGAAGACTCTCACAATGGTTGATACACAAAGGTGTTTAATTTCTCTAAAATCTTTAACACCTCTACAAGTGTTAGAAGTCTCCTTAAATAGAAAAGCCTAGGGGCTTCTTAGAAAAGCAACAAACTAGATGCATTACAAAATAAACCTAGCATATTCTAGAAGGTAGGTCAACATATGGTGCACATGGATAGTTCTTGAAGGATTCTTGGCCATGCCATCTAGGTGGCAAAACTTCACGACCAAGGCTCCAAAAGGAGGCTCCTAGAAGTCTAGGTGTCCAAGGCATGTGGGTCGCCTCTCTCTAGATGCTTCTAGAAGGTCTTGCTCCTTCTCTTTCCTCCTTGATGTGCCAAGTGTCACCTATGTGGTCCTCCCCCTTTCTTATTCCTAGAAAATCAAATTAAGTGATATTAGCATGTTGGTTTAAGGTTAAACTAACCTTGAGTCAACAAATCAACCCTTAAGTCAAGTCAACAAATCAACTAAAAATAGTCAACCATAACCAACTTCAAGAAATTGAAACTAGAGAAATGAAAAATAAAAATAATGAGGATAATGCCTTCCCTTTTGTCATACTCCTAGTGATCCTCCTAGGGTTGGTCTCCTTTGAACTTGATGAGGTGGTCACATCTTCATCAATTGTGCTCATGGTTTACCAGCCCCTTTTTACCTAAGTTGTTTTATTTTCGATCTAAAGCCATAGATCCAACCTGAAGTTATTCCTTTCTAGAAAAACTTGCTTTCTAAAGCCATCAACCTTGCAATGTTGTAGGAGGAAAACATTTTTGTTGCACAACCTAAATTTATGTATGTTTCTATAGTGACCATGTCTCCGTTCAAAGTTATGTTGTCTGCAACTTCAAGAACAACAGGATCATTACCTACACCTATAAATATAGAGGGGTTATTTCCTACACCCATTGACTCTATGATATGCAAGCTTACTCCTGCTACTCTACAAACTCAAAGGGAGAAAGGACTTTGTTACTATTGTGATGAATGGTGTACATTGGGGCACTAGTATCAAAAGTAATTTCATATTTAATTGCATAACCTAAATTTTCTTTCGTTGATGATGAGCTTTCCAAGTTGTTGAACTATTTTGTGCGAAATAGAATATCAAAAGTTTTGGACCAACAAGTACAAACAACACAACCTTTCTTAGTGATGGTGGAAATTGTTAAGAGGACAAATATGATTCCTATTACCCAAATGTGGGGATTGAAATTGATTCATATTAATTTCATATACACTTATTTACCTTACCTCTTAGTGGTGCTAATTTATATTCGAGGATTCAATGGGTGAAATTTTAGGTTGGTGTTAAAAAAATTTTGATTCTTTCATTAGAAATTGCAAGGTGGTACAAATAAAAGGCGGTTAAGCCCAATCCTTCTAAAGAAACTACAACCCATTTCAGTTGAATACCTACAAAACAAGCCGTAGCATAAATATTTCACCTCCAAATTTTACCTGTAGCTTTCAAATCCTTTGACATGTTACCTTGCCCAGATTCCATTGCAACCTTATTAGACCAAGCCACCACTTATTTTTGCACACCTAACACCTTTGCCCTACAACAATCAACAAACCATCAAATACCATTGCTTCAAGGCATTAACCTTGTAAATGTAAGACCTTATAGTTATCTCTACTTCTAGAAGCAAGAAATGACAAAATTAATCAAAGAGATGTTGGATTTAGTTGTGATTCAAAAAAAGTAACAATGCTTTCTCTTCACTAGTTTTGTTGGTTCATAAAATAGACGAAAACTAGATATTTTTTGTTGACTACCATGCTCTAAATGAAATCATGAATATCACCAAATCAAAATGCATGTTGAGGATGTGCATAAAGTGTATTTTAGAACGTATGTGGGGCATTGCAATTTTATTGTTATTCCTTTTGAATTGTGTATCACCCTGCAACATTTTAAGACACCACAAAAAAATTGTTTAAACCATGCTTCTATTTGTTTGTTATTATGTTCTTTAACAACATTTTAATATATAGTAAATCCTTAGCTTACAATATTCTTCATTTAAAAGTTGTGTTTCATTGTATGATGACTAATTAGTTTTATCTAAAGAAGTCTAAATACACTTTTGCACAACCATTTATTGAGTACCTGGGCCATGCAATGTCTAGTAATGATGTGGTTCCTGCTCCTAAGAAAACTCAACCTATGATGGAATGGCTGCAAATTCATATGCAGGCATGCTTCAATTATGCTGCCTCTAACCAATTTACGAAAATAATTTGCCTTTAAATGGATGAATGAAGAATGAATAACTTTTAAACAATCAAAAGGTGAAATTATAAAAATTATAATCTTGAAGTTGCCAATTTTTGAAAAGGGCTTTGTTACTAATATTGATGCATTTTGTGTCGGTATGGGTGTAATACTCGAACAAGATGGTTTTCAGTAAGAAATTTTGCATCAGAATGTTAAAATCTTCATGTACAAAAACTCCATTCTATTACCAAGGCTACAAAGAACTAGCAAACTTACTTGCTTGGGAAGTAACCTCTCTAGATGTATTTATCAATCTCCCCCTAAGATAAAAAAACTCACAATTAGAAAGAACAATCTCTCACGCAAGAGAGTACAATCACGCTCACATGAAAAAATTCACAATGTGAAGCATATTGCAATCATTATCACTCTACACAAAATGAATTTGACTCTAAGCTTAGTAGTATTCTATAATACTGTTAGTAAGTCAAGATAGTTGTTTGTTATATAATTCTATTTTTAACAAAAACTAGTTCTTTATGTTGTGGTTTGTGTAAGTTTTGTATGGTTAAAAAATATTACCCACATTTTATCCTTATTATTGGTTGGGTATAACATGCATACATGCATAAAACCTACATTCAACTTTTGAGTTAAAGTGCCTACATAATATGCTGCCAATACTAATGTTATCTAGGCTATCTTTAAATCTTGTATAGAATATATGCATTTAGATTGTTTTGTTCAATCATTTTCATCATCTTATACTTGTTTAGATTATTATATTTACATCTTGCATTGCATAGTCATTTCATTCCATCATACATGAATCACATTCAAAGTTTGGGATAAAATCAATGGTATTGCATTTGTCATTATATTTCCAATTGTGGATTTCATATTTTCATGTATTCTTTTCAGTCACACTACTTTGCCCATTCTTCCTTTACATTGCATTCAAGTCCAAACCAATACATCTTCACAATATACATCTTAGTTATTGTAGAAAGTGAGTTAAATATTCATATTTTGCATTTAAGAATTGTCTTTTGCATTATTTGGAACTAGGAAAGTCAATGCATTGTATCATCATTCTAGGCTTAGTTGACTACCCTTTTTATTAGTAATTGTATTGTATTAGACATATCCATTGTATATATCTAATATCTTGCCAAATCTTAGTTTAGGACAATTATTTTATTGTAAAGTAACACATGCTTTTCATTTAGTTAACAATTCTTTTCCCCATTGTTTTCATCTTTAGCAAGGAATAAGAATACAAACTAAAAGCTTTACAAGTACCATTTTCTTGGATTGATCCTGTACCATACCAAGCCAACTCAAAAAAATAGTAATAAAACGATGCCTATATACCAAAGCATTCAAGTAATTAGCCTAGGTCGGGCTAACCTAAGCATAATCGGCCTAAACCGGTAACCTAAACATCTAGAGGAACAACCTGCCTAAGACAGCACATGAGCAACACAAACCGCCAAGGAAAGTAGTCGGCTTAGGCCGGCAACCCCAATATACTTAGCAAAATCAAAGCCCCCTAGTATTCAATGGGTCCACCTCAGGGCCTAGGTTAGGACCCAGGCCCACTTACAACCCAAACTAAGGCCCAAGCTAGGGCCCGGCCCATGGCATAATCAGATGTAATTAATACTCTATAAATACACGTAGATCCCAGTAATTAAAGGTACGCATTTATTACTCCATTAATCACCTGATTTGACCTTTGAGAGCTTTGATTCACTTGAGCTTCGGAGTCCCTTCTGTAGGTAACCCCTCTTGGGTCCAAGCCGACATGTACCAACCAGGAAGAGGCCAACTGAGGAGATAACGGACTACATGGGTAAGGTCGCTTGTGCCTAACTTATCTTGTTTGTTCTCTACAGGAACAGATCCCGAGTCATTTCCCTAACTACATTAGGGGGAGAAACTTGGACTTTTGTTGACCTCAAATGCGATTGAAAAAGGATTTCAACATGGTTATATTCTTGTGTTTAATGAGGTCTTTGACCTAGTTAACCTTTCTTATATCTAGTACTTATCGAAAAGTCTTGTCTAATCATCTTTAGTTATGCTAGATCATTATCTAACTTAATTCACTTATTTCATTATAGATTTTGTTATCATCCTTACTTAGTGTCAAACTCGTCTATGGGTTTTTCCAGCATCTAATTCTAACAATATACATGGATATTCCCTAGGGTTATAGAGCTTAAACAAAAGAATTAGTTTGCAAGTTGGATAAATTTATATATGGATTGGTACTAGCTTTTAGACAAGGGGGATACATAATCTCTTCAACCTTATTGTAACATGGTTTTACACAATCTTGAATTGATTACTCTCTATTGACTCTTGTTTTGCTTCTTCATCGGCCATTTTGTTGGTCTATGTGGATAACATCAGCCTAGTAGACCATGATTCCTCTTATGGTGATAAGGTACAATTACATTTATTCAAACTAGAGATTCTTAGTTCTCTCAAATATGTTTTAGGCTTCAAAATTTAAAAATCCAACAAGGGTGTATCTTTGAGCTAAAGAAAATATACTTTATCGTTTCTTGGTGATATTTGTATTTTCAGTGGCAAACCAACTACTTTACCGATGTATCCCAATTTAAAACTTAGCATCAATTATGGTGACCCTATTGAGGACCCCTCTTTGTAGAAGATTAATTAGAAAATCTAAGTACATGGAAATTTCAAGACCAGACATTAGTTTTGCAATTCACAAGCTTAGTCAGTACATGGAAGATCTACTAACTAAACATTTACTTACACTTCATCACCTATTACAATCTTAAAGTCTACTCTTGTTAAGGTCTTTTTTTGTCGGCCAACAAAAAACTTCATCTTTCATCTTATGACGATGCATATAGGGAAATTTGCTTTCATACCTAAAAATCAACCATTGGTTTTTGTGTTTTCCTTGGTCATTGTCTACTTTCATATAAGTCTGTCAAACAATGTACTTTGACAAGGTCTTCAACATAATAAAAATATCGTGTTTTAACTTTAGTAATTAGTGAAGTAGTTTGTGTTGGAAAAAACCCACACACACTAAAAGAATATGCAATGTAACTCATTGTGGTGTATTTCATTGATGGAGAATGAGCTATTATATAGCCAATTACAAACCAAATATTAAAAATGTAATTTGATATAATTCTGTCAAACTATGTACTTTGACAAGGTCTTCAACACAATAAAAATATCGTGTTTTAACTTTAGTAATCAATGAAGTAGTTTGTGTTGGAAAAAACTCACACACACTAAAAGAATATGCAATGTAACTCATTGTGGTGTATTTCATTGATGGAGAATGAGCTATTATATAGCCAATTACAAACCAAACTAAATCTTAATCTAATCTAATCTTATCTAATATGTCATATTATCAAACTAAATCTTAGATACTCCAACTAACTAAAATAACAACTAACTTAAATTTAATTCACCAAATATAAAATACCCTATCACTTTGTTAAATAAAAACAACTCCATAATCTAAAACCATCTAACAAAATTAAAGATTATCCAACAAAACTCCCTCATAATCTTAAATTTTTTCTTTTCTCATCCCAAACAATCTTCTATCTTTATAGACGACTTGCTTTTCTCTTTGACCAACTTGATATTCTCTTTGTCCGACTTGATCTTTGTTCAACTTGATCTTTTCTTTGACCGACTTCATCTTAACCTTGGTTGACTTACCCTTTGTTGGGTTCTTTATTGTCTTTGTGGCCGACTTGCCATTAATTGGGTTCCTCTAAATAGGTCGAGCTCTCTTTAAGAGATCGGACAATTCCCACGCCTTCTTCACACCGGACTCATCATCCATTCCAAGTTGACACTTCTCATCTTGCACCTCTTGTACAGCTCTTAGATCCTTCTCGGTATGCAACTGTTCTTGCAAACTCAACACTTCTTGTTCAAGATCCGAGCTATCCACATTGCACGAGCTATCTGAGCTACCGAGGTTCCCTACTAAGCTTTCTAATATGTTCGCTTGCTCCCCCAAACGATCTCGACACTCCACTTCCTCCACCAACTTAATCAAACAATTTAAAATTCCCACCGAGCTAACTAAGCTAACCTCATGCTCCACCGAGCTCTCCACATGCTCCATCAAGTTCTCCACATGTTCCACTAAGCTCTCCACATGCTTCACTAAGCTCTCTAAGTCCCTTCTCGGGCTGTCTGAGATCTCTACAGTCTTTGCCAAGCTTTCTGAGCTATCCGCATGTCTTGACGACCTCTCCATGCTAGTAGACTGATTTATGACACTTAACCTTCTTGTTGACTTCTCCACTTGTTTGTGCTCGTCCCTCGAGTTACATCTCATCATCAATAACAATGCTTCTTCGTCAACTTCTTCGGCAAGATCGCACTACTTTAATTTGCTTACTGGATTCTTTCTCCACCACACAATTCTGAAATGATCCCACGTTGTTCCGAACAAATGTTGCACCGCCTTCACTGTGCACACGTTTCAAACACCTTTTCTGTAGGATGCTCAACTCCAATTTGTACATCCGATTTTTCTTCTTTTCTACCCGGGTTGCTAGCCGATCGTGCTTGTCCTTCAAGTACAGTACCTGGTTCTTTATAAGAATCGAGTTTCCTTTCTCCACTATCTAACCTATGCTCCAAACATTACTCTTCAGCTTAGGAACATAGTAGACATCCCTGATTTCTCCAACACGTCCATCCTTCTGCATGTGTCAGATTGTTCCACACCCTTTTATCACCATTTTGGAATCATCTCCACATGACACTACTCCGGCCTCCATCTGGGTGAGTTCGCTGAAGAAACTCTCATCTCCACACATGTGATTGCTCGCTCCTATGTCCAGATACCAGATCGAGTTTAAACAACCTAGACTAAGCTCGTCACCTGATCTCCTTTCCTTCACACGGCCTGAACGCCACTCAGCATCCAATTTACCGCTCTTGAGTTCAGCATCTGAGTTTTTCATCATCATTAAAATCCATATCTCCTCCTCTTCGTCTTCCTCTGTGAAAAGATTTTTCTCTTTTTTTTTCAGATTGACAATATTTTGCTATATGGCCGACCTTGCCACAGTTGTAGCAGCTTGTCGATTTGCATTCTCTTGCATAATGACTGTACTTGCCACACCTGAAGCATTCCACTTATGACTTGGACCAATCTCCTTGGCATCTTTCTTGACCAGGACCATGCCAATTCTACTGCCTGGTTTGATATGTGCTCTCTTCAACATCACCTCAGCCACGTCCTCGGCCACCTCATCTTCTGCCACCTCGTTCTTTGCCTCTAGGACCTCGACTTTGAGTATTCTGAGTTTCATCCAAATCAAGTTGCGCCTGTAGTGCTTGATCATGCGGTTCGTGCTTTTTCCCTCTCCTTTGTTCATAGGCCTCTAGTGACTCAGCAAGTTCTTCCATTGAGAGAACTAACAGGTCCTTCAACTCCTCGATGGTGCATACAATGCTCTCGAAATCATTTGTTAATGATCTCAAGATTTTCTCCACAACCCAGCTTGTTGGCATTGGCTATCCATTCCTACCGAGTTGGTTGGCCACCTTCTCTACCTGAGTTATGTACTCGGTATCTGCTCTTTATCTTCCATCTTCAGCCCTTCAAACTCTCCTCTAAGAACTTGAAGTCAGACTTGTCTGACCTGATCGTTCCCTCTGTATGCAACCTCCAGAATATCCCATGCTTCCTTTAAAGATGCAACATTTTCAATCTTTTCGAAGCCTGACTCGTCCACAACATTGTACAAAAAATACAAAGTTGACTTGTCTTGCACTTGCGTCTTCTTTAACGCGATAATCTGGGCCACCATCTGATTTGTATCATCCGTAGGTTCTTCGTACCCGGTCTCCATTATATCCCAAATATCTTGGGTTCCCAGAAGAGTTTTCATCTACAAACACCAATTATCATAATTTGTTTTTTTCGTCAATTGCGGCATCGTCATACCATTCACAAGTTTAGCCATCTCTCACTCAGGCACACTCCTTTCTTCCTTTCTCACATTGTTTCCCTCTATCTCTCTCTCTCTTCTTCGCACTTGGTACTTAGAGCATAAAGCTCTGATACCACTTTGTTGGAAAAAACTCACACACACTAAAAGAATATGCAATGTAACTCACTGTGGTGTATTTCATTGATGGAGAATGAGCTATTATATAGCCAATTACAAACCAAATATTAACAAACCAAACTAAATCTTAATCTAATATTATCTAATATGTCATATTATCAAACTAAATCTTAGATACTCTAACTAACTAAAATAACAACTAACTTAAATTTAATTCACCAAATATAAAGTACCATATTACTTTGCTAAATAAAAACAACTCCATAATCTAAAACATAATCTAACAAAATTAAAGATTATCCAACAGTTTGGCTACAATAATTACTTAAACATTTTGAAGTTTTAATTGACACAATTATGCTCTTTTACGACAACAAATTTGTCATGCACCTTACTTCTAGTCCCTCTCACTATGATAGACTCAAACACATAGATATTGACTATCACTTCATTCATGAACTTATTCAAAAGAACTCTTGACTCTTATTCATGTCAGAATTGAGCATTAAATTACTTATATATTCACCTAGTCGGATAATTACTCATGTCAGAATTGAGCATTAAACACATGAATTATTTTATTTCTTTGCCTTTTGATAAAAGTGAAAATTTGGATCGTCATTCATCTAGTCGGATCCCTAGAGCACTAAAGAACCATCTCTCATAGATAGAATGGGTCAAAGTCATTCATATGATCGAACCTCTAGAGTGCTACAAGGTAATCTATCATAAAGAAAGGTACAAATAATCTCTCTTTAACATATGTAAGAATCACAAAATTTTAAGATCCTGATTTGGTTTTCTATATTATAAAGTTATTGAAAACTATTAAGTTTTTATGTTACTTTTACATGTGGTATTTAAACATGGTTATGAAATTATATGACTCTTCATGTATGTTTTCTCATAACTTTGTAAACCCTAATTATGAAATTTAAAAGTTTTTAATTTATGAGACTTTTACCCATGGTAGTATAAACAATTTATTTTGATCCTTTATTATGATAACTTGTGTTTTCATTGCACATATTATTTGATTAAATGATAAAGTTGTGTCGTTTTGGCTAAACATTTAAAACATTAATGTTTTCACTACAAGTTATTTAAAATTTCTATGCATATGTTCTTAATGTTATAATAAAACTATTAGGTTTTCTTCTTCTTTTGTAAAAGAGAAAGAGATGAATCAAATATATGAATTGTTAGACTTGGAAATAGAATGAAAAAATGAAAGTGACATTCGTAATAATATGTGCATTTATTATATTTGTTTGGAAATAGAAAGATGATTAATTTCTTAGTCACTAAAATGGTAAAATGTTTATGTTCATTTAATTCCAAATTAATGGTAATCTATGTCAATCACTCATAAAATAAAGGATGTTTCTATATTATGTGTTTGTTGCTTTATGAGTAATTTCGAATTCATTATCATAAGCAGTTATGTCATTATTATAATTAATGAATATAGTTATAGATAATTTTACGTGCACCACTAATTTTACTTATATACCCTAAGGTGGTAGTATGTTAGCATTATGTACATGTATGTTTGATGTATCACTCAAAGAATACATCAATATACTCGAATTGTTGTTTGAATATAAAGGCTACTTTTATGACTTCACACTTATGTGAAATTTAATTATCAGTTCCTAATCTAATGAATTTCCATGTATGGTTTATGTCAATATGAGACTCACATGTTGTACACCGTTAACGGTTTTAATAATTGTTTTCTGAAAGGGACTTAATTGAGGCACTTTTTTAAAATTTGGGACGCAATTAACACCTTTTTAAAAGCAGGTACCAAACTAACACATCTGAACGAAAGTGAATATCATCTGACTAAGATTCATGAGATAAAAAAATAATGTTAATTATTAAATTAATATTTCACTATCAAGTGAGACAAAAAATATTTCCTTTTTTCTTCAAGAATAGGAGAGAACCTAAGAAATGAGAGTAAAAGTAGTACGTTTGCGTTTAACTTTCTTTTTCCATAAAAGAAAAACATAGGTGAAAGTGAAAGATTAGTATAATATTTGAAAAACTCAAAAGACAATGTCAAAGAAAATACAAAAAATATCTTAATAGATATTTCTATTCTATTATATTTAATTTTATATTTTATTATTTATTAACATTCAATGTTATGCTTCACAAAAAATAAAATAAAAAATATCTAATTTAATTTATATCCATTTTCAATATATGTTACATATAATTTAAAATTTTCAAAAAAAAAATTAATATATAAATTGAAAAAATTTTAAAAACAATTGGGGGGGGGGGGCATAGGCCCCTCTTTCCCCATAAAAGGTTTGCCCCTACTAATAACAAAGAAAATAAGGCCTATTACTATAAATCTTGGGAAGATCAAACAGACTCAACTTAATATTCATGAGGATGATTATCTCAGATAGTATTAAGATAAGTCTTCCTAAAACCGAAAGCATCAAAGATTTTATGGGGCTTGTGGGAGAGCACTCCCTAAGAGCAAATACGTCTCTTGATAAACATTAATGAGTACAATGATCTCCATGCGATTTGATGGGTCATGTACAATGTATGAGCATATTATTGAAATGATAAGAATTGTAGCAAGACTTAAGACTTTGAAAATGACTATGACCAAGGTCTTTCTTGTACACCTTATTTTGGACTCATTAGGGTATAAGTATAGCCTATTTCAAATGGCAAAATACCATGAATGATATGTGAAATGTGTATGAAATGCATAGCATGTTGGTTCAAGAAGAAAAGAGGTTAAAAATTTGGGGAAGTAAATACATACAGTATGTAAGCCATTAAAGAAATAGATGAGCTGGAAAGAAATTTGTGAAGAAATTTGAAATCAAACAACAATGAAAATCCAAAAGAAAGAATTAAAGGACAATAATTGCAAATGCTTATGTATGTTTTGAATCAAATTTAGGTAAAGTTTCCTATAATATATGGTGGATTAATTTTAGATGTACAACTATTAATAAAAAAAAGTCCAACACCTTGTGATTTTGATTAAATACTGAAAAATAATTAAGTACAAACATGACCAAACATGACCATGCTTTGTTATAAGACAACAAATCATTCAAAGCACAAGTGTTACGGTTATCAGGGATATAACACCATGCAATCTTACTTTACGTCCGAGAAAGCATGGACATGTTTGAATGATACACACATAGATATAAAAGTTAATCTCGTACTACACGAAAACAATTTTTTTTCTCTGTTGCGAGAAATGATCATTATTTTCGTCTACCAAAGAGGGCAACATACATTAAAATATGTCTTGGATAAAATGTTAATGATGTTTTACTTCCACGATTCCATGAGTCATGCATTGTGAAATCTGGAAGAACTATCTACTTTGTACCATACTAGTATTTTTACTTGTGCAACGCACGGGTACTGAATTTTAGAAACATATATTTATCAAATTAATTTAAAATTATAAAATTATAATTAAATTTAATATAAATATTTTATTTTATAAAATTCAATAATACTTATTTACTTGATTTTATGATAAAAGTGTATATTTATATATATATTTTTAACAAAATGTATTGTATATAATTATTTTAAATAATATATTAAGATTTAGTTAATTAAAATTATGAAATCAAATTTAATTTTAAATGAAATATTGAGTAAAAAATGTAGAAAAATATAATAGTGTAACACCCCATTTAAATAATAACCTTAATTAAATGAAATGTCACACAAAATAATATAAGAAGCAAAGTCATGGAGTATAAACGCTACTCCTTACGGATATCTAAGGTACTTAAAATGGAATATTGAGGCACACCACAATGCCAATACAAAACAGAGTACAAGGATCGATAGTATTTAAAATAATTGCCCAAGAGGCAGACAAATACATGGGCTACAACCTTAAAAGAAACTTGGACAACAGAATCCAAACCAAGGCTAAGTAGCGGAGTCTTCATCACCCTAACGACCACGAGGAGTTCTCGCATCTGCTCCCATCAATAAATTGATGATCATCGCAAAAAGAGAAAACCGCACAGACAGAACATACAACAAGTAGAAAGGGTAAGCTAGAGTAGTAAAACGTTTTATCATATCATTGCATACAATTTCATAGTCAAAGATACATACATCAACCAATCATGTGATGACTCGCAACAACACACTAAGACTCAAGACATGACTTATCCGGATACATATAATTAGTCGGATTCACCGGATGCTTGCACTTGTGGTAGCCTTTACTACTCTGCAGAGCCAATTGCCAATAGGTTTCACCCTACCACTCACAAGGATAGCCTTCAAATATCTAAGGCCTCTTGCTACTCTCACCACTTGAGCCAGTACGCTCTACGTGAGACTAATTGACTCTTTAGAGTGTTAGGATGTAATCCTTACTTGAATCCTTACTAAATTATATAATGAGACACCACCACGATTTTCGTGGAATTACGTCCTAAGTATGAGGCACCACCATGAGCTCCCACTAACAGGGGTCATGGAATTACGTCCTGACCATGAGGCACCACCACGCAACCATTGTGGAATTACGTCCTGACCAAATGAGGCACCACCATGAGATCTCACCTAGAGATCCATGGAATTACGTCCTAACCAATGAGGCACCACCACGCAACCATCGTAGAATTACGTCTTGACCACAGCAAAATCATGTCTCACCAACCAAGCATAAAGTTATCATGCATACCAATCTCATTCCAACCAATTTCATACGTATACCATGCCAAACTCATCAATTTCAGTCCATAAACCCTTTTACTCATGCAAATTCACTCATTTCATGCTTTATCATAATAATCCAACCAAACATGTGACAAACACCTAAGAACAAAGAAGAAAACAAGGCCTGGACACATTCTCGCCCAGTTCTCACTCAGGCTGAAAGGCCTCACTCAGGCAAGAAAGTTCTCTCGCTCAGGCGAGCACCTTTCGCCTAGGCGAGAGCTCGAAAAGTGGGAATAGGGCCTTCACGTCCTCTCGTTTAGGCGAGACCTTCTCACCTGAGCGAGATGGGCTCTCGCTCAAAACAAGAGCTCGTCACCTGAGCGACAGCTCGCGCAAGTTCCAGGGAACAACTTCTAGTACTCTCGCTTGGGCGAGACTAGCTTGCCTGGGCGAAAATACCAGGTTCCTCCACTGTTCGTGCATGCAACAGCCAAACATTCACAACCAAACAAATTTTTATCATTTCTCAAGCAATCACAACATCAAATAAGCCACAATAACATGAAACAAGACCAAAGCAAGCAAAAAATCAAAGAATAACCAAAACCTTAACTTTCCTTACCTGGAAAATGCTAACTCAAGTAAATGAGATCCTTAGCAGACTAGCACCTAAAGCGGAAGCAAATAACGAAACTGAAAACAGTAAGGAATGAACAAAAATGTGCAATGACAGAGACTAACGTGGAACCAAAACTTGAAGAAAAGAAGTGAACGCAAGAGAGATTAACTTACTTGGAAAGAATCGTTCAACGGAGGGGAAAAATAGGGGAGCTCACTCAAACCCTAGCAGAGCTTTTGTGGGGAGGAAAAGGCAAGAGTAAATGGTTGTCTTTTTGCAAGTGAGTGCAGGATGAGAGTGTTTGGTTGCTTTAGGGGCCTTAGCACCCTATGGGCCAGCCTTTAGGCCCATCTGATTAGGATAGGCCCTATAAAAATAGGGCAGGATAAAAAATGGGCCTTACAAATAGTGGATTCCTTAATAATAAAAATGATGAACAATTTAGAAATTGTTGAGTAAGTCCTATAAAAATACAAAAGTTAGACCATACAAAATATGTAAAGGATAGACAATATAAAGCCACAAATAATAGATTGTGCATATAAATATAAATAGTAGATTCATTAAAAATACAAATGTTAGACAATACAAACAAAATATAAATGGTAAATGATTGAAAACTACAAAATATACACCATGCATAGACAAATATAAAAAGTAGACCCTGCAAAAATACAAAGGTTAGACATTTGGTTTGGTAGACTCCTTTATTGGAGTCATTTTTTCACAATTTTTTTGGATTTTGAATTTCAAATTTTAACTTTGTTCCCATATTTTTATAGCTTTTACAATTTAGAATTTTAAATTCAAATTTTACTACTATATATTTTGAATTTCAAATTTAGCAATATGTATCCTAATTTAGAAAAAAAATATTGAAATTGAAGTCATTAGTGATTTTTATATTTTTAAAAGTTTTAAAAATTTATAATTTTTACTTTGTAATGATACATTGATGTATATGTTATAAAAATTATATTTTAAATTATTGTTTAAACTTTTATGAAATGTGAAAAATACGTGAAAGTTGTTAAAAAATATTTAAAAATTCATTAAAAAGTCTTTAATATTTTACAGTTTTGGACTCTGAATTTTAAATCTAATCTTTGGTATCATATTTTTACTAGTTTTTTTTATTTTAAATGTTAAATTTAAATTTTGCTATCATATATTTGAAATTTAAATGTTCTGTATTGTAAAAAAATCTAAATGTTAATTAAAAAAATTCATTTAAATTTCAAAAACTTGTTTGTTAAAATCGTTATAAGAATGTAACTTGTCTGTTTTTTTATTTTGTATTAAAAAAGTGATTCTATAATAATTTTAAAAAATAAATAAAATAGATAAAAATCAATTTATATATGTATATATATATATATATATATATTATTTATTATCATGTTTGATTTTATATATAATTTTATACAAAACAAATAATTTCAATAAGATAATTAATTTTGATAAATATAAGTACTATATTTATCTTCTAAATTAGATACATTTTTTTTTATTTGGATAAATTTTGGATTTTATTTTTGTTTTGACTTTAAATGTCAAATTAAAATTTTATTACCATATTTTTATGGATTTTTGTGATTTTGAATTCAAATTCAAATTTTATTATCATATATTTGGAATTTCAAATTTGGCAATATGTATCTTAATTTTACAAAAAAAATGAAATTAAAAAATTGTTAGTAATTTTTATATCTTTAAAAATTTTAAGAGTTTATAATTTTCATTTTGTAATAATACACTTATGTGTATGTTATCAAAATTATTTTTTAAACTAATGTTTAAGCTTAATAGGTGACAATCGTTCAAAAACAATAAAAAAAACTTTTTTTTAAGAATTAAAGTTCCAAAAGTAATTCAATGTAAAACCCTCTTTTTTTTTTTTGCCCTAAAAATTTAAGAGCCTATCCTAGTCAGTTGGGCCTAAGGCTGGCCCATAGAGTGTCCAAGACTCTAAACTATCCTAACCAGCTCATTCTCTTCACTTTCAAAAAACTTTTTCTTTTCTCTCTTAGAGTTGCAATAGCCTTTCTCTACTAAGGTTTGATCTTCGCCTCTGTCAAGTTCGTACGAGCTCATCCTACTTCACGTAAGTTGTCCCTCATCTTGTACTTGCCTATTTCAAGCATTATGTATTGGTTCCAGCTAAAGTTCCTCTTAGTAACTTCATTTCCTACTATTCCTTTAATTTTTCCAACTCCTTAAGTTGTTCCTTTAGCTGTCGTGCTCCACTGCTTAGAGTCGGGGCCTTTTTCTAGCTATTTCCAAGTAAAGGAAGTTAAGGTTCTACTTGATCTTCGGTTTTTATGCTTGCCTTGATGATATTTCGTGATTGTATAAGTTGTATGCTATTGTGAGCTTATTCCTTTTGAGCCGTTGGGATTGCGTTTATGTGACTGTTGCACGAGAGAACAGTGGTGAGCACTAGTTTTCTCGCCCAAGCGAGCATGTCTTGCCTAGGCAAGACTAACAGAGACCCGCCCAGGTTTCCTGCACGATTTGTCGCTTAAGCAACGAGTCTCCGTTTTGAGCGAGGGGTAGTCTCGCTCAGGCGAGGAGGGCTCGCCTAAGCGAGAGTACGTGACAGCGCCATTGTTCCTCTCTTCGAGCCCTCGCCGAGACGAAAGGAGCTCGTCTGAGCGAGAGACCTTCTCGCCTGAGCGAGACCTTTCTGCCTAAGCGAGGAGCTGGGCGAGAAGTGTGCTTGTTCTGTGGTTTCTTTGTTCTTGGATATTAGCCATAGGTTTGGATTAATTATACATTTAAAGCATGAATTGGGTGATTATGTATGAGCAAGATGAATTATGGTCTGTGATGGATGAGTTTAACATCATTTGGGCATGATGTATGTATGGAATGATTCATGGGCTAAAAATGATGAGTTTGGTATGGTTTGGGTATGGAATATGAATGAATGTTGGTTATAAATGTTGGCATGAGATTTGTATTCATAATAAGTAAATATTGGATTGTGACACATGATGCTGGTTGGGTTAGGACGTAATTCCACGATAGTTTCGTGGTGGTGCCTCATTAGTTAGGGCATAATTCCATGAATCTCTAGGTGAGATCTCATGGTGGTGCCTCAGTTGGTCGGGACGTAATTCCATGACCCCTGTTAGTGGGAGTTCATGGTGGTGCCCCATCTATATAATTTAGTAAAGATTCAAGGTAAGGTTGCATCCTGACACTCTAAAGAGTCAGTTCATCTCACATAGAGCGTACTGACTCTAGTGATGAGAGTAGCAGGAGGCCTGAAACTCATTCAAGGCTAACCTTGTGTGGGGGGGATGAAAGACTGTAACATTTAGCTAGGTAGAGCAGCTCGGTAGAGTAGGAAAGGCCACCACAAGTGCAAGCATCCGTTGAATCCAACAAATTATATGTATCTGAATGAGTAGTGTCTGAGTCTTAGTGTATTGTGTGCGATTCATAACATGATTGGTTGATATATATACATGTTGGAATATGAAAGTGTGTGTGACAGTATGATAAACTATTTTCTACTCTAGCTTACCCTTTCTGCTTGTTGTATGTTCTGTGTGTTTGGTTTTCTCCTTTTGCGATGATCATCAATTTATTGATGTGAGCAGATGCGAGAACTCCCTGTGGTCATCAGGGTGATCGTGGTTCCGCTGCTTAGTCATCTGGATTTGGACTCTGCTCGTTGTGTCTTCCGTTAGGGCTGGAGCCCATGTATTGCATTATTTAGCATTGTATTTGGATACTTTAGATCTTTTACCCTGTTTTGTATCGGCATCATGGTGTGCCTCGGTTATTGTCCTCTAAGTACTTTGGATATCTGTAGGAGCGATGTTATACTCCATTGATCTTGCTTCTTATATAATTCTGTGTGACATTTCCTTTAATTAGCATTATTAATTAAATGGGGTGTTATAATCAAGACCTCTGAAAAAGTATGGGAACAATTTACCATATCACATCTTTTGCACGAAACTTTAAATGCATAGAGAGGACAATAAAAAATAACTTACTTAAAAACATGGTCTATAATGAACATGAAAACTGTGAAACAAAAAATATAATTACTAATGAGAAAGGAAAACAAAAAGAACACGTATTTGTCCAATTAATACATAAGAAAAGGGAAATTATTTTGGAATGTGTTTGTGATGTGGTTTAAGTGTGAGAGAAGTTCTTCAAAATTGAAAAAGAGGTATATGTCTACTCCAATTTGAATATTAATATAATAGGTACAAATAATATTTTAAAAATTATTGATACTAATATATTTTATGTGATATTTACATAAATAAGTTTGTTTCAAGTGCAAATATTGAACCACATATTATTAATATATTCAAAATTTTAATATTAATATTATTGTTAAAATTATAAATTAGTGATTTCAAAGCCTTCAAACCCTACTCCCAACATCTTGGAAATCAAGAAATTAGTGATTTTAATTCATAATCACCAAATAAAGGAAAAGAAACGACTAAATATAATCAACATGCATTCTCATCTTATTTAGAATACCCATTTGCAATTATGAAAACCAAGAAGAGGAATATAAAGAGAGATAGCCAGAGTCAAAAGAAATCATGGAATCATGGAAATTATACTAATGTGGAAGCAAATATATATATATATATATATATATATATATATATATATATATATATATATATATATATAGAAAATGTACAAATTGGATACAACCATTTGAAATTAAATAACACAAACTTGAACCAATTGAAAACAAAAATCTAGAAAAACAAATATGTCTAACAAAAATGGAATTAAAAATATCTACAAATTAATGAACACAAAAATTTAAAAATGGAAAACATGAACACGGTTAAAAAAAATCTAAAAAAGCAAAAGTGAACGAAAAAAATTTGCAAACAAAAAAAATTGAACCAATTAAAGAAAAGTATTCGAAAAACCAAAAACAAATCTGAAAACATACATATCAGTAACCAAATTTTAGATTTTACAATTATTTATTTATTGTTTTACAATATATTTTAATTATTATTACTGTTATTACTATATTAGAGTTAATATGTTAATATATTATTATATTATTAAGAACCACAAGCTTTTATTCTTAAATATTATATTACTTATTTATTCTTTTATATCATATTTTTAATTTTTATTATTTTTAATTGTAATTATTATTGTATTTTTATTAATTTTTTTCAATTTATATTTTTAGATTTTCATAATATCTTAAATACGAATTTTTCTCATAAATTAAAAATATCTTAAAATTATTTTGATAAATTAAAAAATTCATAAGAAAACCAACACTATATTACAATTTTTTTTATTTGAATTTCAAATTCAAACTTTATTAAGACATTTTAAATTTATATTGTTATTAAATATTATTACATTTTATAATATATTATTATACAGTTATGAGTCATCAAATTTTTTGAATATTTGAATATATATCTTTTTATCAGAAATATTAAAATATTTATTATAAAAAATTGTATATACTTTTTATTTTAAATGTTAAATTTAAATTTTATTATCACATGATTTCAAATTTGAATCCAAAATTTATTATTATTATATATATTATGAGAAAATTTTCACAATTTAAAATCAGAGAAAGATTTGATTTCCAATCAATTAATTTTGAAATTTATTTTAAAAAAGACAGGAGGAATATATTACTTAATATTATCTAATGTTTGATGTTTGAAAAAATCGACTATAAGATGAAAAGTTCGGTTTTCAAGGACATTAAATGAAAAAAAAAAGTTCCCAATGTAAATTCAATGTAATGTAATATTATACAAAAAAAATATAAAATGATAATATGATATTAATTTTGCATAAACATAAATTTATTCTTAAATTAATATTTGAATTTAATCATAAATTGGTATAAAGTTAAGAATATAAACATAATAAGTAATATTAGATCAATCATCTTCTAAACACATTAATGGACGAAGATTTTGATTTCCAAAACAATATTTTTAAGCCATCCTTTCAATTTTATTAATACTAATTACTAATCAATAATATATAACAACAATAAAAAAAATGAATATTAGTGATAAACAAACAACAGGTAACATCTCAAAAAAAACATCATAATATAAATTTTTTATATTTTATATATACTTAAAATTGATAAATAATACGTTTTGGAATGTCTTAAATCTTAATTATATGTTTGATTGATGTTTTGCAGTCATTCAGTTCCACAAATCACAATTTTTGTTGTTCACAATAAATAGAATCATAATTCAAAAAGACAATGTGTTAAAAGAGGGAAATTTGCAAGATTTTTGGAAGACGAAAAGTGATTGATATTGACAATGCGAGAAGTTTTTTTATTGACAATGTGACCAAAAATTTAGTTTTTCATTTATTCTTTATATTATTGACATTGAAAATTTATTAAATAAGCAACTTTAAGAAGAATTTTGAAACCTGTATAAAGTCTTTTAAAAAAGGTAGGTAGATTTTTAAAATATTTTCTATTTAAAATTATAATATAATAAATTCAAATATAACATTGCATTGAGACACACAAAAAATTATTGGTTTCTTCATAATTAATCTTAATCAATGACGAAGACATGTTGGAAAAGACAAAAGTTTCTTCATCTTTAAGAAGTTGAGAAAATATACCTTGGAAGTAGAAGAAATTGAAAAGTTATTTTTATTCTTCTTAACATTTTTTTATTTTTGGAAGATGAAAAGTAGGTTTTGAAAAGTATGGAAAGCTTATTGAGTAAATATATATTATATATTATAAATTACATGTATTTATTTTGTATTATATATATCTAATATATATATATATATATATATATATTATTCTTGGACAATTTATTAACCACCATTTGCATTTTATTGAGATAAATGATCTAAAAGAATAACATTTTTAGTTTACCTTTGTAAAGATGCTTTGAAAAATCTAAAAGTAAATCCTTCTAAGAAATAAACTTGAGCATGAGTGAGTAAAAACTTCCTATAGACCTTTTTATTTTTTTTAATTAAACAAATTAAAAAAAATGTATGTAAAATTAATTAATACACTAACATATGCCAAAATGTAATGAAGTGAATTTCCAATATATAACTACATACCGAGAAGTTAATAAAATATAGGATTACATGTCATTCGATATTAATATTAAAAATAAAATTTTCAAATAATATTAAATTTTTTTAAACAATTTAAATTCAGAAGTCCAATTTAAATTAGAAAATCATGAATTAAAAATATCGTATATCTGAAGAATAAATTATGATATGTAATAACGTTTTTATTTACTCATCTATTGTACATAGAAAAATATAAAAATAGTAAGTTTCAAATTCAGTTATTTAAACTTCAAATTCCAACCATGTACAATATAGACTACTAATTTAATAATTAAGTGCACTTTAGGTGATGGTGGAAGATGAGAAGTAAATATGGCTAATTGAGAGGTTTTGAAATGTTTACAAAGAAATTGAATTAAAAAAATTAAATTAATATTAATTATAAGTTATAATACATTAAATCAATTAGGTTGTACAAATATTTAAAGTGCATTGTATAGGGGAGAATTTGGTAGATATGTTCAATTTGAACATGTAGATAACACTGCAATGTTTGGATGTGCATTGAGTGCCACAAACCATCATTCATAGTGTTGATATTTAATGTTGTAATAATTATTAATGCAATCATCTTGGAATAGGTAAATTAATTCTTGAGAAAGTGAGAAGTTTTTTATTTGCAGTTATTGTGGTATAACTATTATTCATATTCTGAGAAATTCTTGATATTCTTTCTAACATCAATTCATTTTGTGGGAACATGCAAAGTAAAATGTTGTTCATAGTTAATGTTGTCAGAATTAAAAAAAAAATGTGTTGAAAGTAGGTATTCCAAGTTGTAAAAGCTTCTTTAGGAAGCTAAGTTAAAAATGACTTAATGCACAACTATATATGATAGTGCATTGAGACACCAAAAGTAATTGCTTTCATTATAATTAATAACTTGGAAGAACACAAGTTTCTTTATTTTGGAGTAATAAGAGATTGTGTCCTGAAAGATTAACTTTGAAAAATGTGAGAACTTTTCAACATTGTACAAAGCTTCTTCAAGAACTTTTCAACATTGTACAAAGCTTCTTCAAGAAGCTACGTAAAGTTTTACAAAATAAAAAATCATAATAGGCTTTTGGCAGGAATGTTGAAAAGATACATATATGATTGTGCACTTAGAAAAAAAAAACTAATTTCTTTGTTCATAATTAATGCCTCAAAAGGGCAAAATTTTATGGAAGTTAAACTTTGCAAAAGGTGAGAATTTTTCAAACATTCTTCAAGAAATTACGTAAATAATTGTGATAAAATAGAAAATTATAATTATAAATTATAAATGATAATACAAGAAATGACTGTTAAAAGGATTTAATTATGCAGATGTATCACATTGAGACACAACAAATATTTACTTTCTTAATATGCCATAATTAATGAGAAAGACATATGGGAAGAGGGAAAACTTTCTTAAATTTTGAGAACCATGAGTTGGCAAAGCATGGAGCCCAATAAACATTATTTCTTTAATAAGTAATGATAGATAACTGAAGTAACATTGGAAGAATGAAAAGTTATTTTTTATTGTTGTTAATATTAATTACTTTCTTGGAAGAAGAAAAAGTTTTTTAAAGATGCTACCTTAAACTTAAAAAAAAAATCTTATGTTAGGTTGGTATTTTATGTAATACATTTTTTTTTTGTGATAAATACTTTATATAATAAAAATAACTAAACTTAAGTTTTAAAGTTCATTGTTTATTATCCAAATTACAAATTCTAAAGAAATTTGATAAATAATGTGAATAACCTTAGATAATGTGAAGAGATTGAAATATTGTTAATCATTTCTGACTTAGGTATGACATTAATTACCTCTAAAACATGTTGGAAGATTATCTTTTTTTGAGCGGTGTAAACCATCATATATGTTGGAATACAAAAATGTTTATCATTGTTGCAAATTAAATTTCTTCGTCATTTTTCAAATTATATTTAAAAAATTTTGAATTACAAAAAAAACCTAGTGTCAATGATACGACAGTTTTGTGTGTCATTAATTACATCAGTGAAATTAAAAATATTATTAAGTGCTATTTCAAAAGTAATTACTTTTCAAATTTTAAATACAAAGAGATTTCATGAGTTGGAATTCGAAAAGATTTCGTAATACAAATAGATTTTGTTTCTTGAGTAGTGCAAAACGTCAACTTATCTTGGAATACATTTGCATTAAATGTAATTGTAATCTTGAAATATGAAAAACATTAATGACAATAAAACATTTAATTTCTAATATTTATTTAATTTAATTCAATTCAATTTATTTAATTTGTAATATTTATTCAATTCAATTTAAATTAATTTATTTATTTATAATAACTAATTTTATCCATTAATTTCATTCATAGATTTTTAGTTCATATTATTAACGAATATAATATGATACAAAAATTCATATTAACATGATACCTTTAAAAGTTTAACAATATTTTAAAAAGTTCTTATTATTTATTTTTGTCCATTCTTTCATTAAAGTTCTTAACAATTTAATTAATGACTCTTCCAAAAGTATATAAAATATAAAATAAAAAAAAATGACAAGTTACTTGATATTTTTGAGAAAATAATAAACTACACATATTAAAACAATGCAATGGTAGATTATAAAGAACTTTTACATGCATGCTTGTCTTTTCACTCTCAACTTCAAAAATAACAGAACTTTTCTCCTTTAGTGAGTGAAAGGCACAAAACTTTTTCCAGCCACGACCTATCTTCATAGACATTGTTATTATCACCAAATTACGTTGGACTTCGTTTAGTGATCCATGGCGCACAATAGTTGTAAGTCCACTATTGCGAAAATACCTTATTAAGTATTTTCTTTATTGCATATCTTGCACTTACACGAGTTATTAAATAATAAAGATTATGGTTAAATCAATAAATGTAAAAAAAATTATTTTTAATAAAAAGTTATAGATTCACAAATATAAATGCACTCAAATATAAATATTTATTATGACTTTTCCAACCGTCACAAATGTACAGCCAGCATGATGGTTCACATTGATTGCATATCTTTGGCCATTAAAGAGAATTCCTGCACTTACGCACAATTTATTAAAATTGATTGCGTAATAAAGGATTAAATTAAATAAATTTTGTCAAATGAAACCTTTTGAATAGAAAAAATAACTTTGGATAAAATCATTATATAACATTTTTCAAATGAAACATTTCAAACAAAAGTAACACATACATGTGTTGTAGAAGAGGTAAAACTTATAGAGAATAAACTTTGTTGTCTTTTTTCAAACAGTTGATTCATCTGAAATAAAACTTTCATTCAACATACCAAAAAAGAAATACAAAAATACTTACTTTGATCCGGCAAACAAAAGAACAAAAGTTTATACCTTTGCTATATTCTTCAAACACTTCATCCATCTAGAAACTTGTACATTATTCATCTGAAAGAAAAACTTTCATTGATCACAAAAAAAAAGTCATACATAAGTACTAAAATTTATTTGAAGAAGAAAAGATTCCAGAGAAGAAGAAAAGCTTCTACCTAGGTTGTATTCTTGAAACAGATCATCGATCTTCCTTCATGACAGAAAAAAAAGCCAACCTTTGTTGTATTCTTCAAATAGTTGATTCATCTGAAATAAAACATTCATTCAACATACTAAGAAACAAATACAAAAATACTTTGATCTAGTTGACAAAAGAAAAAAAGTTTCTACCTTTGTTGTATTCTTCAAACACTTCATCCATCTAATAACTTGTATGTCATTCATATGAAAGAAAACCTTCATCGATCATAAAAACAAAGAGCCATAAAAGTACTAAAATCTGTTTGAAGAAGAAAAGATTCCAGAGAAGAAGAAAAGTTTCTACCTTGGTTGTATTCTTGAAACAAATAATCGATCTAACATAAAAAATGGAATCAGATGGAAACATAAGATGAAAATAACCGAAAGCTGAGTAAAAATAAGAACTTTAAATACCATTTTCGTTTTGCAATGAAAAAGATCAAATCTTGTGCAAAGTTTTTGTTGTTTTAGAGTCTTGCATGTCTTCGACCTCTTCATTTCAAGTATTTAAACAAAAATAAAGTTAGGATCAACGCAAAAATCACTTAGATAAAAGAAAATATAAAAAGAAGATGATTTTTTTGCTTGAGAAAGCTGAAAATAACTGAAAGCTGAGTAAAAATAAGAACTTTAAATACCATTTTCATTCTGCAACGAAAAAGATCAAATCTTGTGCAAAGTTTCTGTTGTTTCAGAATCTTGCATGTCTTCGACCTCTTCATTTCAAGCATTTAAACAAAAACAAAGTTAGGATCAATGCAAAAATCACTTAGATAAAAGGAAATATAAAAAGAAGATGATTTTTTTGCTTGAGAAAGCTGAAATTAACCGAAAGCTGAGAAAAATAAGAACTTTAAATACCATTTTCATTCTACAATGAAAAAGATCAAATCTTGTACAAAGTTTCTGTTGTTTCAAAGTCCTGCATGTCTTTGACCTCTTCATTTCAAGCATTTAAACAAAAATAAAGTTAGCATCAACACAAAAATCACTTAGATAAAAGAAAATATAAAAAGAAGATGATTTCTTTGTCAGGTTTTACAGAGGGGGTTTCACTGGGGAGAACAACACCAATGAGATCTGAGCCTAACCACATAAGACACTGACACCACTCTCAACCCAAAACCTTAAGGCAATGGGTTTATGGGTCTTTAT
>Ga0209589_1001213_pt1 | contig 41622 bp, 19 predicted proteins | sample CowpeawhiteBW_FD_187525 | JGI IMG/M metagenome (GOLD analysis project Ga0209589, IMG submission 187525) | Root nodule microbial communities of legume samples collected from California USA - Cow pea white BW (SPAdes) (version 2) | ecosystem: Host-associated > Plants > Roots > Nodule | place: USA...
TAATAATCACCGTCATAATAAAAATAAAAATAATAAGACGAAGATGAAAATTGATAAAGTTAAATAATTCTTATCACAAGAGGAAGAATATAAGGTAAAATTATAATTTGAGAAAGGATTAGAAAGAGCCTGGATTGAGAGACGCATAACACTGTCGTTATAGAGAAAAAGCTTCCACTAGTCCTCAATTGATTGGAGCATCGTGCTGATAACGTGTTATGAAATAAAGCGAATAACAGAGAGAATAATAGATAATAATAAAGAAGAGAAGAAACAATAGAGAATAGAGAACGAGAGAATAGGGAGTAACTCATATGTGTATTATTATTGATAGGAAGAGTCCTATTTATAGATACAATATGTAATTCATAAAGGAAACAAATCAACTTAGTTAATACAAATATTTACCATCAAGAGTAATTAATCATATGAGTAAATCAATGGACAATCATTAATTCATAACAGTTTCAAAATAATAGATATTAACTTTACTAATATTCATGATCAATACATCAATCTTGAACATTAACAATTGTGATAACACTAAAGATAATAATTATTGTTTTGTCTAATATGTAACTTTTATGCATGTACCTCTAATAAACATCCATATACAACTACATTTTGAATTTTGAGTTTATATTTTCATTTGAGAGGATTATTAGGAAGAGATAACAACATAAAAATTGACACCACTTTCTACAAAAAATTTTAAGACAATGAGTTTATGAGTCTTTCTTCTCATATGGTGTTTAATTTTGTTATTTTTATCCAATGTGAAACTTTGACTCACTTTGATACTTCTCCTCAAAGGTGAGTTCCTTTCATATGATATTTGTCCCTTAAGTTAATGGTTTGACTTTTATTTATACCATGTTGTTATGGTTATTGGTTGGGTTGTTGTTATATAGGTCAAAGTTATGACTATTTTGTTTTGGTTATGATGTTGTTGTTGTTGTTGTTGTTATAGTGGTCTGAGGGGTTATTGTGACAAACCAACGACTCATATACCATATACCACTAATGGGTTTATATTTTTATTTGATATGTGACAATCGGTCCAACCCATACATAAAAAATTGACGTCACTTTTAATCAAAAATTTTGAGACAATGAGTTTATTTGTTTATCTTCTTATACTGTGTTTAACTTTGTTATTTCTACTCAATGTGAAACTTTAACTCACACTTAATTATTCTCAACAATTATCATTTGATGATTAATTAGTATGTATTATATAGTCTCACATATTTAAATGATGTCACCTTAATGTTTAAGTTATCTTTTATCACTTAGTTCACTCCATAAAAAAAATGATAATATCATCACCTTCTTTTTCTTTTTCAAGTCTCAAGTCATAACTTGAACAATATGTTATATCACTTAAACAACATTTAGCAATATATATAGCAATAACACACCATTTGAATATTGCTAGAGTCATGATCCACCCCTTGAACTATATCATCCTAAAAACACATTTTATCAATGACAAAACAATATAACAATTTATAACACCTATATTTTCAAGTCATGTCTTTGTACATCCAAAATAAGAATCTCTACATTTTGCCTTCAAATTTAAATTTTTAACGTACTATTATAAAAATGATTCTATGTTTATATTTCTATATACACATAAATGCAAAGCTTTTGCTATACACTTGCTCTAGGTCTTTCAACAAGCGGTTTGATGTTAAAATTGTTTGCAATTAAAAGTAACTACAACCAATTTTATAGAGAGTATTTCTTTTACAAGGTTTAATAATTTCTCAACTATAAGTATAAGTTTTGTTTTAATAATAAAGTCTTATAAAAGTTCTATCTTTTATCTTAAGTATATTTTTATAATTTATTATTAAATTTAAAATATATATTTTACGTAAAATTATATATTTGGTCTCTATTTTCGCTCAATTTTGTTATTTTAGTTTTAATATTGTTTTTTTGTCAATCACGTTCTAATTTTCGTTAATTTTGTTAAATTAATCATTTGTTTGCTAACGTCATTTAAATAATTAGCAGTAATGAACAATGGCACGTGATTTTTTTTAGTTTTTTATTTTATTTTTTATAACTTTTTTTTGAAAAAATGTTCACATGTCAACTCAACAACGTGCCACATGTCAGAGTCAATGTTTTATATTCAATTTTGTCGCTAAGTTCGTCATTTTGTTCAATTTAATCTTTTTTTTTTTAAATTGAGCTATTTTCTCCCTCTGAAATTGAGTCTAAATTTAATGTTTACATAAATTTTATAATGATGTTTTTTAAAAAAATCACATTTTTATTAAATATTTTGGTTTAGGGTTAAAATTAGTTTAATATTGGAACAAAAATTTTAGGGACCATGTCTAATTTTAAAATTTCATATCAATGATGTTAGTTGTTATCTTCAAATTTTTATTTTAATTTTAAACTAATTGTAACCTTAAACCATAAATATTTAATAAAAATATTATTATAACTTATATAAAAATTGAATTTAGTTTCAATTTTAAAAAAAATAAAAATTGGACAAAATTGAAAAAAAAAATAATGAATATAAAAATCAAATTGAATATAAAACATTGACTCTGACACATAGTACCCTCCTAGGTTGACACATTGACATCTTTTAAAGAAATGATTGAAAAAAACTAAAAAAATCAACGAAGTGACATGTAACCATCAGTGTTCATTACCGTTAATTATTTAAACGGTATTAACAAAAAATATCAAATTGAACAAAATTGATAAAAGATTTAACTTCTATTTTATTGTTGAAATCTAACTCTTAATTTTAATATAGTGTTCCATTATTTTTATTTCAACTATAGTTTTTTTTATAAGACCTTGTGCTTAAATTTTAGAATATTCTTATAAAAGTGCTTTTAGTAAAATTAACTTTATGCTTTTTAAGGTAGTGTTTAAAATTGTTATGGATAAAAAAAACGTAGTTGAAAGGAGAGACTAGCTAATAAAGGTAATAAAATTGGAATACTTCATACTAATGTTATGATATAAAATAGAAGTATTACCACAATAGTTTTTTCATATAAATTTGTTAGATTATTTTATTGTGAAATATCAATCTATCGATAGTGTTTTATTCAATTAAATTTGTATTTTTTTTAAATATTTAATCGTGAATAATACAAGAACCACAATAAATAGATTTTTTTTTTCCAGTAGAATTGTAGAATTGTCTTTGCAAGTGTAATCAATGTAAGATAGAGACGAGGGGACATGACATGACCAAGTCATGGTCTCCACATTTGTGTTTTTCATTACTTATGAACGTGTTATGGTCTCCAACTTTGTGATTTCTTTATATATGGGAGTTTTAACTCTTTTAAGTGTTATTATAGTTTTAATTTTTTTTTAATCTTTAAGAGTGTTATAAGTGGTAGAAAAAGTTACTGTAACACCCACAGTTACTATTTAACTATTAATTATAATTTTTAATATAATAATTAACAGAATGCATTTTTAAAAAAAGTTATATCTATCACCGCTTAATAATAATATGACATGAATACTTAAATAATAGTGTGATATTACTAAAGAATAATATTCAAATATATATAATGATATTAATAAAAATAAGACTCTTTTTAAAATAAATGATAATCTAGGAGGATTTCCTCAATATTTTACTTTAAAAACAAAAACCTAATAAAAGTAAAAAATATTTATGTTTATTATATTGATTAGCTCTGGATTTTTAAAATGTTTTCTTTCGATTTTGAAAAATTATAGGCAAATTATAAAAAATTTCTATTAGTTATGAAGATCTATAAAATTAAAAAAAAGAAAAAGAAGAAGTGTCTTGATCTTATATTCATATATCTTTTTCCCACTAAATTTCTTCCACCTCAAGTTTTAATTATTATTAAAATATGATTTCGTTGCGATTTTTTATAATAGTTATTTTAATAATTATGTTAATAACAATTTTTTTTTATTGATTATTATCGAAAATTATTTTAAGTTGATGATGTATAGTCTCTAAACTAAAAGTTTTAACGCATGTTAATTTGTTGTGGCATTCACTTTATATACTATTATTTAATATTCAAGAAAAGGTTTTAATTAGTCATTTTGAACTCTAATTTATTTTGGATTTTAAAATTATAAGTACGTCCTTTTAAACATAAACTCTAATCATAATAGGTCACATCAAGAAATCATTAAAACTATCAGTTTATATAAACACAAATACGTAATTAACCCTATTGCAATTTGCAATTAACATCGTCTCTAAATGAAAAAAAAAAAAATTTGAGGCAACCCTTACCAGTTCTAATAATCAGTTTAATTGAAAAAAAATAAGAAAGTTTGAAATGAAGTTTTATACATAAAAAAGGTGGAGAGATTTTTATTTTTCTTGAATATGACCATTTACTTGGACTTAAGTTATTTAACCATTTAAAGTAATTTAAAAATATTAAAAGTCTGAGATAAAAATATTGATTAAAATCAGAAGGGAAGAAACAATAACTATACTATATGGGTAGGATAATAGGTGTCCCACTGTCCCAATAAGTAAATGGGTGAAGTAAAGACATGCAATAATTGCATTATAAATAGTTGGTTAAAAGTTTAGGGTTGAAATTCTATTTTGATGTAACATATGAAATAGATGTTTCTCGAAACCAAAAGTTGTAGTTTTAACATAAACTACCTTTAACATTAAAAACAAGGAAATGACCTTTTCTGTTTTTGATTTATTTTAACTATAGTTTTCATTTAATATATTTTTTAATAATTTTTTTTAAAAATTAGATCACAATTATAATACCTGTTATGCAAAAATTCTTGAAATAAAAATTAAATTATTCTAACAACTCATTAACATATTTTTATAACTAGTAATTACTTGACCTCCGTTTGTTAAATGATCCATGTTTAAATTTCGATGATATCATTATAGAAGTGGAATAGTTTATATTGAGACTCCAATTACTTTAAAAAAAAATCTACATGGATGTATTTTTTTTCAATACTCATGTACCTCTTTATAATATTTATTCAAAATAAAAATAAACAAAAGTAAATACAAACAAAACTCTCCCATCTAATCCAAAGTGCGAAAATATTTTCAACCCGTGATGATATCAAGCATGCGAAGAAGCTCGTTTTAAAAGAGAAATGATTGTTAAAAAGGAAAATATCTCGAATGATACTTACCAATAAATAAAAAAAGAAAAAAGAAAAAGAGTTAACAAGAGTGACTCAATTAAAGATAGAAGGTCGCTGGCATCAATGTCGTGTACTTTGAAAATTTCAAAGTTATTATTTATGCGATCTTCTTACTTACTGATTAAAGATGTTATTTTTTATTTAAAAATGTAAAACGTGCTTGTTCTTATTTGTAATAAATAAAATAATAGAAAGATAAAACTACTTATTATATTTAAATTTTAATTATAGTGTACATTCAGTAGTAATTTACTTTTTAAACATCCAACCAACCAAGATTGTTATGATATCCATAGACTCTTTTAAGGGAGAAAAAATAACCTCATTATAAATTATAGTTAATTTATGTAGTTAAAAATTGAAATTTTGGAGCAATCAATTTCACAAATATAAACTAGTTTTAGTTCATATATTTTGTTCTTTTTTGAAAGTGTATGTAAGAAATTTCTCCAAACAAAATATATATGAAATGTGTTAAGTTTTATAATAAGGGAAATGCATTCCACGAGATACTTGGATTTCCAGTGTTTATAGATTTAATACATGCACACATAGAACACCAACGTACATCCTAAACTTGAGGTGCATAGGTTAAAGAAAAAGAAAAAAGAAGAAGAAGAGAGAATAAATAAAAAAGCTGATAGATGCAACGAATAATATCCCAAAAAAGAGAAAAATAGATGAAAGTGAATTATATGTGATCTTTATTTAGCATTGCAGGTGTTTGGATAATTTTTTCTATAAATTTCTTTCATTACAAAAAGCAGAGAAATTAAATTATTTTTCATAAACTAAAATAGATAAATATTCTGACATATATTTTTTATATTAATATATATAAACTGATTTTAACTAATAAATAAGTCGGTTTTTGTTATTTAAAAAAAAAAATGAAAACGCCTTGAAAACATAGGCTAATGACTACTGAATTAGCAAAGAGTGATTTATTTAGCAAAGTAGTAGAGAGAGATGCATTTCTTCTTTTGCGTGCAAAGTAATTGGGTGAGTGAAGGTATTTTTGAATCTATAGAAAAGCACTTTGGATGGAAAGGTTAAAATTCTTGGAGACATTTAGGCCATGTGATGCCATATAGCAAAGAATATTTCATAGTCAATTTCTTCATTGACAAGCTTCGAGAAAAGTGCCATCACTGCAAAATAGTTGCAAGCTTGAGAGATGAACTGCAATATTTGGTGAAATATCCTCTTCCCTGCTTATGATTCCAGAAACAAGACAAGGGAGTTGCTAGAATGGTAGACTAGTCCAGTTTGGAGTTGTTACCCAAGGCACTTGTTTCTTATGCACCACTATCTTCAATTTTTTCTTCTTTTTTCAAGATGCAAAATCATGACCTTTGTACAAATGACACATACATTGGGTACTTCAAGGGAACCCCACCACTTATTACAAGTGGCTGCTCTTGGAGATATGCAAACAACTAGCATTTTTCGCTGTCTTTAGAGATGTGACTTCACTATTCTTTACCTCTTTTCATTTGGGATTCAAACACAAAAATAAATCATCATTTACATCAGAATACATATCCAGAAACAAAAAGAGGGAAATATAGAAACGCACTATGTCCAAAATACACTCATAACAACATCCAAGATACATTGCCTTAGTCAAATTACAACTTTTTTTGCAGCTTCTAAATAAATCTGAAAGAAACAGGGGAACATTAATATCATCTCCTGCATTTTTCTATTCAAATATATGCTATTTTAAAAGGTTCATATTAAAATCACGTTCGTTACACTTGCTACTAATCTCTAACAATGAGACTATTATGTATACTCCCTATGAATCAGTATAGCATAAGAATCTTCAATTTTTTGTTTTCAATGATATACCATCCCACAATTAAAGAACTTGAGATGCATGCCTTCTCTTGACACACTGTCACATAGCATCCATGTTCCATAAAGTAGTATCCTCCACGCTGTCTAGCATCCATCCATTCCCTGCGCTCTGAAAATCAAACTGTGGAAAGTCGTAAGTTCCCATGGCTGAAAGGGGATCCATGTTTAGGCCTTCCATGCCATAGTTATTGGTATCAGCATAGCAATTGTCCTGGATTGGATAGCTGTAAACATTGTTCTCAAGCACATTGGGAGGACTTTTGGGGTGTTCAGAAATTTCAAGCAGCTGTGAAAATGGGAACGAATCCGGGGATGGATTGATGGGGTTGGACACAGTACTAAGATGATTTGCACCGTCCATAATGAATTCCCTTTGTGGAGGAGATGATGAAAACATAGAGGGGATATTGAAGCTGCTTGATGTTGAACTCATAGAAGCTTCTCCAGAATTACCTATATTCACCATGCTTGTCATGGAACAGTGAGGACTTGGAGAATTGTTCTGTTCCATCTTTTGGAGCAACCTCGGCATCCAAAAACACTTCACAGCATCGATGAATCTCTTGCTTCCAGACTCAATGTTAAGTTGGCGTGCCTGCTTCTGTACCCTTGTTCTCCAATAATTCTTGATCTCATTGTCTGTTCTTCCTGGCAGATGCTGAGCAATTTTTGACCACCTGTCCCCAATGAACAACACCAAAAACCATGTCAAACTCATTGTGATTTGTTCAACAAGTGCATAAATACTCATTTTTCGGACAGATCATTGAACAGTGGTTAGTTAGTTACCTGTTACCCCACTTGGAATGGAGTTCAAGGATCAAGAGTTGCTCCTGCGGAGTGAGGTTCCCTCTCTTAATGTCTGGTTTCAAATAATTCAGCCATCTGAGTCTGCAGCTTTTTCCAGTCCTCTTCAACCCTGAGATGTTGGATTGGAATAATGTTAGAAAGGTATAGAACAGTTAGAAGTGAATGAAGTTATTCCTCTAACTTTAAGCGTACGTGGAATCTGTACCTGCACTCTTGGCTAACATATTCCACCGACCTTCACCATGACGAGCAATATAGTGAATGAGCAGGCTATCTTCTTCAAGAGTCCAAGGTCCTCTTCTCAGCTCACTCTCTTCCTCATTAGAACTCAAATCTCTCTTTGCAATTGTGGACATGGTTAGCTTGTGTTTTTTGTGGTTTTCAAGGCAGCAAAAGAATTGGTACACAAGTTATAGTTGGTGTTTGCAAGAGCAAAGAAAGTTATGGACGGTTTGAGTATGATACTGCAGAGAAGAAAGTTTAAGCTAACACCAGTAGAGGCAAGAAAATTAGAAATGAGTTTCGGTGAGTGTTTCTACATCATCATCATGGGCCTATATATATATACTCCCCACGGAATTTTGTTAAATGGGTTTGGTAGACTAGGGAACAAGAGGCTATACGTTAGCTCTTGGAATAACCGAAGTTGTGAGCGATTATATTATTATGCCCTTTTTCAAAATAGGTCCCACCCATACTATTCCTTAGTTATGCAAAACACCCTGAACAAAGACACTAAATTGCGAGTGTTAACAAAGCACCCTCACCTGTCCATTGCACCATTATCTCCCACTAAACAAACATCAAAGAATCTAAAAATCCGCTAATAAAAGAGGGAATATATTAAAGTTACGCTGTTAACTATTGATTAACTAACTCGGAGCTGTGCAAATCAACGACTTTCCTCTACCTCAGGACAAGATTTTGGAGAATTGACCTTGTAAATATTGATCGTGCAAAAATTAGCTGCGGAATATTTTGATTATAAAACACGGTGTTTTTTTTTTCTAAGTGCACCTTTTTGCTGTAAGAATCGATTCAGGCTTGCAGAATCCAAGAGAAACACGCCAAAGATTCTTTCTTAAGTATACATGTATCCCATGTTAATGACTAAAGAAAATCTCCATATACTAATTAGAGTTCGTTATATTCCTTTTTAACTTTTAGAGAATCCAGTATCCCTCTGTCGTAATATCTGAACGAGAAACCAACGTTCTAGATAAAAATTACGTTTTCAAGAAAGGAAAATTTAACCCACATCTCTAACGGCATGCCTTTATTCCGGTCTAGGGTAATACTTTATACAGCAGTAGAAGAACCAGAAATTCTTGTCACATAAATTTTTCTTTGCCATTAGATTCTCCTCTCAATCTATACACTGCTACGTTACTACTCTACATAATGATTGTATTTTTCTGATTCTGCGAGAGTTCTCTCTCAAAAGTTGTCCTTTGCATCATTGTGCAAGTAAGTGGTCTTCACTTTTTTTGTAATCACAGTTGTGTAACCATGCTTGTTTTTTTCCTTCGCGGAAAAAGACTCTTTAGAAAAGTAACTACACTTCCTTTCCCTTAGCATTATGTACTTACCTATCACGTATTTCACTATTCCCCGAACTATATTGCCCTCAGCAGTTAAACCGTTAAGAATTCGTACAATTCCTTTTCTCAGTTACGTTACATTAAAACACATTCAGAATGCATCAACAGTAGATATAACTTTTAAAAGAATTACCACTCATATAAAAGTTTACAAAATAATTAAAAATATTTGTTGATATTGTTTTTCAGTAATTACTGTAAGTTAGCAAGGGTTGAATAAAATATATATATAATAATTCTTTATATTATCTGTGCATGTAATATTTATTTTAATAAGATAAATAATGCATCTAGTAGGCAAATGGTTAAATGAGATTTTAGGTGTTTCTCTTAACATTTTAAGGTTAGCCTCTGAGGTGTCCCAAACTTCAATAATGGAGGTTTCGTAGTTAGTACAGGGAAAAAAAGTCACTTTCAATTGAACTGTGTTGTTTAAGTCAGTAAGAATTTAACATGAGATGATTAGGATTTTTGGCTTACGTAGGTTGTAGAGCACTATATGCTTTTAATGTGGGTTGAAATAGGATAATTATCTTCTTGTTGAAGATAAGGTCATTATCTTTAGGTGGCTAAGTAGGTGTTTTGAATTGGTACCTAGCTGATAAAGAGGTTATTGATGTTGTTCGAGGTTATTTTGGATCTTTCCTGGCCTATTATTTGGTGACCTCGATCATGTATTAGGTCTAGAATAAGATATTTTAAAAACTGTTAAGTTGTTTTAGCAAGTTTTCTTAGTATTTGTCGTTAACTAAGACTTTGTTGACCAAATGGTAATTGTGGAAAATCTCTGGTTTGAACTTTAAATTTAAAAAATAAATTGTAAGTTGAATTAGAAAGCAGTGGCGAAAGTTTATGAACAGATTCAGATGTAACAGAATGTTTGAGGGTGTTATAAAATGACAGCTCATGATCTCTGAATTTACATTTAATATTTAACAGTGTTTGATGATGAGAACAATATGTGTGTGTGTGTGTGTGTGTGTTAATATGAAAAAGAAAAGAGAAAAGGAGTTTAAGAAGTTGAAATGAATGGATGGAGAATGTGGTGTGTTTTGCAAGTATTTCTAAATAAGTAACGTGTTTGACTGAGGAAAAGAAAAGGGAAGTGAAAAGAAGATGACAGTGTAGAGATACATACAATGTAAGAGCATGGGGAGCGGCGGGGAAGAAGCACGTCAGCAACTAAATGTTGGTTTGGTCAGAAAGTGGGGACATCACGTTTGTCTCAGCTAGCCAGCTGTTTCCATTTTTTTTCTCCTTCTCTGTTTTTTCTTCCCATCAATTCTCGCGTGCTCCTGTTAACTACATATAAACACATGCAACAATTTCATTCAAATCCACGTTTATAAAATAAAGTATTTTTACTCTAACCACACCATATCTCCTCATGAATTTCGTTTCTCTGTAGTCCAGTTTTAAGTTCAATTCATTTTTATTTTAGGAAATAAAGAAGATAAATTGAAATTTTAATGGATCACACGTAAGGACAAAATGGTTACTTAAAGACTGATAGGCATACACCACAAAAGTTACACAGATCAATTTGACAACATTAACTTAGACTTTAATTTTTTCTTTTATTTTAATTCAAAATTTTAAGACATTATATTTATGACTTTTTTTTATATGGTGTTTAAGTTTATCATTTTTATTTAATGTGAAATTTAATTCAATTTTCAAAAGATTAACACCATTTTTAATAAAAAATAATTGTGTTTTCTCTTTCATACAATATATTTTTCTTTAAGATGAGTTTGTTCTTATTAGAAAATTCATTAAGAAAAGATTATATTATATATATATATATATATATATATAATCTTAGTTCAACCTACATAAGATATTATCATTACTTTTTAACTAAAAATTGATAGCTATACATATCTAAGTCCTCTCAAGGCATTTGATTTAGGATTCTTTTTTTCTTATACGATGTTTAACTTCGTCATTTTTATCCAGTATGAAACTTAGACTCATACTTTAATTATTCTCAATAATATACGTTTCTTTCATATAATATATTTTTTCTTGATATGAGTTTTTTCTTATAGGGAAGTTCATTAGGAAAAGATTGAGTGTTTTTTTTAATGATATTTAACTTTGTTATTTCTACCAAATGCAGGACTTAGATTCACAATTTGTTAATTTAATATAAACATTGTACCAATTTATTCAAGTATTTGGTCTTTTTAGAGAGGATCACCAGAGAGATACAATATTAATAAGACATGAGTTCAACCCTCATATAAAGAATTGACATCACCTTCAACAGAAAACCTTAAAGCAATAGATTTTATGAATCTTTTTGGTGCTCAATTTTCTCGTTCATATGCTTTCATCATATTTATTCACTATTTTAGAGTTGTATAAATCTAGTATTTCTTAGATATTAGTCTCATGTAATTGATTGTGTCTTAACAAAAAAAATAAATAAATTATTTAACCATATATTTTAACTTATTTTGCTAATCAGATTTCGTCCATAAATATATTATTGATAATTGATTCTTCATCTAAATATTGTAGTTTTTAGATGTGTTACCATTAATATATTAGTTTAAATATAAATTTAACTCACAATTATAACAATCTAATACAAATATTATCTTAATTTAATCATATATATATATATATATTATGGTCTACAAAATAAAATAAATAATAGGATGAAGGTGTGTGGTACACCATGTACCTTTATCCTTTATTTTATTTTTTACATTATTAACTAATAAAAGTGTCAAATAATTGATATTTTTTTTAAGATAACTATTAATGAATAGTTTCATATATATGGTCCAGTATAATTAGATAACAATACACAGATACTTTACATCAGTGACGGAGCTTATTTGTCTGCTAGGCAACCTCCAATTTTTGTATACAAACAAAAATTAACATATAAATAAAAGTTTTTTTTTTAATTTTAGTAAATTTTATATGTTTAACCTTCTCAAATTTATATATATTATAGAAAAAAGTTTGACAGCAAAATATATTTTTGAAGATCGGCCGCTGCTTTCCATTATTAAGTGCACAAACTATTTTCTCGTATGAATGGAATTAGAGAAAGAAAGATAACAAGGTATCCTTTGACTTCACTGTGTGGGTGAAACACGTGTCATTTATCTGTAGGATGTTTTGAATAAAACAAATACCAGAAAGTGAAAGATTATTATCTTTTTAAAATAATTATAGGGTTATTTTTTATTTTTGTCTTCTTTTCTACGTCTAAGTCATATTTTTGTTTGGAATAAGGTGAATTTCTATGAAAGAAAAGCGGCTTTGCAGGGCTAAATCAAATTTGTAAATAAATAAATGTGGATATTTTTTAACATACGAAATATATAAAATCAGGATAACCGTATGTAGAAACTGCATACAAGTACGCCCACGAAATATCACGTACATCAAACACAATACATTACAGTCAAGTATAGAATCCTACGTAATATACATTAAATACAGAGGATTAAATCCAAATTAAAAAGATATTAAAACCCGAAACTAAGAGGCCAATTCTAAAATAAAGCCTAATTTTTTTAATGCAAATATTTATTAAGATAATGTAACTTAAAGCATTGAGTAAAAAATATACACATAGAATTATCTTCAAATTTCACAAGTATACATTTGAACTAAATTATATTCCATCACTCAAAATTAGATTAGATGTATAATTAACATTATATTGATATCATATTTATATAAGTTTTCTCTTTATCATTATTACTAACAAACACTAAAAAAATTGTTTAAATTTTTCAAAACGGAAAACAATACAATTTTTTTAAATAACATATCTAATGTTTAGGAATTTTATGCAACATATAAAACATTTTAATTTTTCTACTATATCAAAATATCGATTTCATTGATAAACGATAATAAGATAATTTTAATTTCTATAATTTAGTGATTGTATATAAAAAACATTTGTCCACTTACATTTGTAAGACGTAATTGGTTAACAATAATAATGTGTATATTTAAAATAACTATGAATATGGTTACTACAATACTTAAACATGATATGTTTTATTTGAATTCGAGAAAACACTTATTAAAAAAAGAAAATGGATGTATCGAAAGTCTTCCTGACAAGGGTTCTAGATAAGCATATCACATTAAGAAGAACGACAGTATAGAGAATAACAGAAAAGGAATACTCGTGGTTGGGAATGCTTTCGCTGGATGGGAAGTGTACCAATGTGGCCGAAGGGACTCACCCTTGAGGAGAAGATTGTTAAGAATCCAAATGTGAATCTAAGTCCCATATTGGTGAAAAATTAGAAAGTAGAGCACTATATAAGGATAAAGACCCATAAACCTATTACTTTGAGGTTTTGGGATGAGAGTGATGTCAATGCCTTATGTGGTGAGACTCAGGTCTCATTGGTGTTGTATCTCCCCAATAAAATCTCCTTTGTAAACCTAACGTTATATTCTATGTGTATAACATGGTTCCGTAAATTTTCTTATTAAATGAAAATTTTCAAGAGTATTATATATGAAATATCATAAACTTTACTATTAAACAATGATAAATTTAATTATTTAAAGAAAAATGAAGTTCGATTAAATATTTTTCATATTATCGATTATATTCCATCAAATAAAATAAAAAAAGACATACAAAAATAAAATTGTAATTTAGACTATTTAAATCAAGAAATATTATCTATCTATTTATTAATTAAATTTATATTCTGTACCAAGGTTTAAAATTTAAAATAAAAATATATAATATCGACTAAATTTAGGCAATAGTCTTAAAACCAAACCCTAAAAACATAAAAATACAAAACCCAATCTTTTAAATACAACCCTCTCTTTTCTATAATATTCAGCTTTGCATCTATCTTCCAACTTCACCAATAGAGCAAGTCTTGTGTCATATTTTTTGTTGGGTTGTTATGATATATTTACCACTTAACTAAAAATCTACCTTTACAATAAGTTTGTACTCACTTATTATTTTAAATTTATTTTATTTTTAGTTTATATAAGACTTCTATAATATATATATATATATATATATATATATGTATATATATATATGGTAAAACTAAATATTAATAAATATTTTGATAACAATTCGATATCAGATAAAATATTTAAAAAAAAAGTTTGTTACAGTAAATTTTAAATTATTATATTATGTTAATAAATGAATTTTAATTTTAATTTAATTTTATAAAATCGATTTATAACATAAAATTTATATTTAATTATATATTATAAATTAATTTTGATTTTAGTTGATGTGAAAGTTTAACCTGTAAAAGTTATATGAAAAATTAATTTAAAAATGAAAATTGAGTTTTAGAATATAAAAAATAATAATCAAATGTATTGAAGTATCCAAAACCTGTATGATTAGAGTGGATAGATATATGGAAGAGAGCATAAATTTTTGTGGTTTGTTTGTGATAGAATGAAAAGTGAGAGTAAGATGAGTGCATAATAATAATATGAAGAGTCAATGATTGAAGGAGAGGTGATATGGTACAGGACTGAAGTGGACATGAAAATGTCACTTCACATAAAGAATGGAGGAGATGCCATAAAGGTTTCAAAGTAGTGTGAAGGTGGAGGAGGAGATAGATAGCATAGATTAGATTATAGATTAGATACATGCTTTTTATCACTTCCCTTTTTCATCCCAAAAGCCTACTAGGGTATGCATAATTAGTGTCACACGTGATGGATTAAACACATTAACAATTTTTTCATCTTCTGTTTTCTTTCTCATTAATTATTTTTAAAACATGCCTGTAACCACAGTTTCCTCTTTTATATATATTAATTTAATTTAGTTGAAAGATAAACATAACTATTTTTATCAGATAATTATAAACATTTTGATCGTATATTCAACGTATAAAATATACATTTATTATTAGGTTACAGGGAAAGCATGCGTGGTGGTCACATATCTATGACTTAAGAATAGGGTACATCCCTGTAATTAAGCTTGATTAAATAAGTTGGCACGTACCCTAAGCAAGGCTTTCTCTCTCTTTTTCACATTTTTTTTCTATTCCTACCTTCTTTTCTTTTCTCTATACAAGACCTAATTATAGGATTGAGACATTCTGCAGTTACATTTTCAACTGCACAAATCTTAAACATTTAAAACCTTTATTAAATATTTTTATCAAATTGAAGCATGATTTTTTTAATTAGTTACTATGGATTAATAATTCTGGTCCAAATCCGACCTTATATGATTTTTTTTTATCTTATTTTTAAATGCAGAGAATATATATACTTATTACACGAAAAGGATTATTATCAGGCTGACAAATAATGAATATTGCGTTTTTTAGGTACATTGGACATTTTCAAACATTCACACGCATACATAATTTTTTGTTTCCATTTATATTTTTGAAAAAGTATAAATATTGTATTAAAAATTATATTTATATTTCTTTGTTTAAAAATATTGTTTTAATTCAGAAGACCGCTGCTATTTTCATCATATTTACGTTAAACGAAGTAACTATGAATTTTTTATGTTTATATCAAAATAAAATGTCTAATTTGATTTACTCTCAACTAATTGGGTTACTTTAGATTGTTCTTATAAATAACCAATTCTTATATAATAAAATGGAAGATGTAATTCTAGAAACACTTAAAAGTACTCTACTTAAGTTTCACAAAAAAAAAATGTTAATATATCTAAACTTAAATTTGCATTACATATTTTATGGGTGGAGATGATTACACAAAGTCATGAACCTGTTATTGCATAGGGATTGGAACTTAAGTAATGCGTGGACTTAAAGCATGTCTAACAAAACTGTTTTTTTTTTATAACTTTAAGATACATTAACAATTCAAACCTACGTGTTAAATCGAAAAAATAATGATATTTTAATATACTTTTTTGAACTTATTTTTAATTTATTATTTCGATCGTTCTTTAATTATTTATTTTAATCTTTTTAATGGTATAATGTAATAATTTAAGAGTGATTAAAGTGGTGAGTTAGAAATAAATAAAAATAATAATTAAAATATCATTATCTAAATTGAAATATCATTGCAGATCAACGCTATGTCATCATGATTTAATACATTACAAAGAGAAATTTTTTATGGAAAACTTTACCAAAAAAAAAAAATCAGCATGAGGTGTAAATAGAAAACAAGTTGCGAATTTGATATTCAAAAAAGATTGTTATTGTGATTGGGCCATTTTAAACAAAAGAGGCTATCCGGCCTTTTTGTGTGTTTTCTTAGCGTTAGGCCAGAAGAGAGGAATCATCATGGTTCGTGGTCTTCAGACGGAAAAATAATAATAAAAAAAAAAGAGGGGTGATTGAAAGAGATCTTGTCTTCTCCAAAGAATGAACCACACTTGTTACTTTTCATCTAACCCTGAACCTCTTCTCTGTTCTCCGTCGTGTAGTTGAAGACTTCTTACTTCAATTTTCAAATCCAATTTCTTAAATGTATATAAATTAGTGAAGTTTGATTTCACCACAAAAGTTATTTTTAATTTGATTTTGCACAAAAAGTGGAAGTAATTTGCAAAATTTTCTTATTGCTAAAACAGGGAAAAGCAAAATTGCAGAAGTTGATGTGCTAGTCAGAGGTCAATTTGCAAATGGCTACATCTGCTAATTCTAGTAAGTGTGAGAACTGGAAGCGAAAAGAATTGTGGTTTCTTGTGATTTATGCAATCGTTTTCTACGTTATCATCATCAACCGTTCACTTCAACTCTCTCGCGGTATATATTTTAGACCTTTTCCACTCTATAATATTGTTTCAGTATTTGTGTTTACTCGTACTACTTGCTTAGATGCTGTGCATTGAGTGCTTTGGGTTTTGTTTTTCACAGATTATTACAAACAGCTGTCAGGTTTACGCCCGGGTTGGCTCTTAGCTAATCACCTCAATGTATGATTCTGCTCTTTTTGGTCATTATGATAATTTTGTCTGTTGTAAGTATTTCAGTAGATGGTGATGTGGCTTGCTGATCAAACGTACATGCTGTTCTGTTTTGTGTAAAGGATGTGTCAGATGCTCAGTGGAGGAATTTTCGAGGAAATATACCCATTCTTACTCTTGTATTTGGAATCTTCACTCTTCTTGCCTACTTGATGAAGGCTTTCTTTGATTTAAGAGTTAGAGGAATGTCTGTTGTGTGGCTTTTATTTTCTTTGGCCTACTTGTCGTATCTTCATGGAGCATGGTAGGGTGCCCCATTTAATTTGATGTTATCTTTTCTTCCATTGTTGTTATTCTTTACCTTCTTTAGTCTGACTCTTGAATTTGTTTCATTTGCAGCATTGCTTTTATCCTATCAATAGCTACTGGTAATTTTATTCTCGTAAAGGTGCGTGTAATGGTCAGTGAATATGTATTACTTGCAATATATCTAGGTGGGAACCTGTAACATTGTTGATTTTAAATATTTAATAGCCTACTTAAAGTTATCAACATGTCATAACAGTTCTGTTTTTTATTTTTCCTTTAAAACTAGTTTCCCTCAGGCTGCTTTATTTTAATTTGCATGTCATATATGCAAAATGTAATCAAAAGACATCTATATTTGATTTATTGTATTGCTCATAGGAATGATACTCCTCCAGTTGAATTAATTAAGAATATTTGCATTTCTAATGCGGGGACTCTAAAATTTCTGAAACCTGGTACTTTTTAGTGAGAATGGTGTTGCCACGGATGATGGATTATTTAAACCAATACCTTCTACCAAACATGAATTGTATAGTAACAATTATTACATCAGAAGCCTGTAGCGAGCATTGTCAACAACCTTTCTAAAGAGTGTAGTCTCCTAAGTTCTGTATAGTGAGAGACTTGTGCTTCAATGGAGAATATGGAGATGTTTTTGGCGGAGGGGGGTTGGGTATTGTAGAAGGGCAGGTCGGTTTGACCTTGAAACTCCAATAAATTTATTTTAAGAACAAGTACGTCCAGAAGGAAAAATATTGAAGTTTTGGAGGCCAAACAATTGTTTTATGGATTGGAAAATATTTCCTTGCATCCATAACTGTAATGACAGATCACAATATAAAAAATCATCTTGGGCTGGCAACTGGTCCTGGATATTTATTGACAGTATAATAGTATTGACTGATCCTAACAACTTTTGATGCTTTAACCATATTTTCATTGATGTTTAAGTAACCATAACTATAAATCCGTTTGTTCCTTAACGGAAATGTTTTGGTCAATCATTGTGTTCTTGCACTTAATACCATATTTATAACTTTTCTGCGGTTATCATGTAAGACTATTTCTGTTTGAGCAGATATTTGCACAGAAGGAGCACTTTCCACTTATAGTTTGGAGTTACAACATTTTCTTTCTTCTCTGTAATCGGATTTATGAAGGATATTCATTCTCTATATTTGGGTAACAAGCGTAATATTTGTTGCATTGATACTTTGTTTTGTAGGAGTAATTCCATTTCGACTTAAGATTATGTATTTGCGTTGCAGGCAACAATGGGCATTTTTGGATAATTACCGAGGCAGCTTTAGGTGGCACATATGCTTCAATTTTGGTATTTTTTTCATTATTTAATTGACTTCCTATGTATCCAGTAAAGTCAAAATAGTCCATTTATATGTGATTCTTACAATTACTGGTCCCATGATTCACGCATGTTGGACTGTTCCTCATCCATCACTGCATTCATATAAAATCATGCCAATTCAATTACTCCGGACCTTTTGAATGTTGTCATGTTACGCAGATTTGTTATTTAGAACACTTATGGATAAGAATATTAAAATTGGTGATCTATATTCTACTTTTTGTTTTGCTTTTTATGAGTTATATATGCACGTCTTTGTGTTCTCATTTTTCATACCATTATGTAATGTTAATGTAACAATATCGATAACTTAATATGTTTCTTTATATTTAAGCTTAGATGTTTGTGGCAGTTGTTTTGCGCATGATAAGCTTCGGATTCGATTATCACTGGACTAATCGAGATTCTCATTTTGATCAGGAGGTATTTCTTTCTTTCTGAAAATAGCGCTTGTTTGTTTTGAATATAAAATTCTGTTGTGCAGCCTCGCTTGTAATTTAATATGTTTTCAGAAATGACAATATATTGTAATTGCTGGGGACATATTATGAAATTTTATTAATAAATAGTTATTCTTGATGTTACTTCAAAGATAAATGTACAAGACTATTATTATTATTCAAATAATTTTTTTCTTGAATGCTTCACTCCACTAGTGCGTAAGGCCAGACTACTTTTCTTAGGTTGTAGTTTTTGTATTTTTCTACAGATTAGAATATGGACTGGGAACAGCCTTGTTCAGTTAATTTCCTTTAGGTAAAACCTATTATGTTGCCATCTAGTGCACATTGTTAATTAGTTATGTAGCTTTATGATTTTGGTTATCAATATGATTAATAAATATTTTTTCCACTGTCTAATTCTTTGATTATTGCAGAAGCATTATCAACGTTGTCATATTTGTAAATCCGGAAAATCATGCTATCAAGTTTTACAGGTTAGGATAGCTGCTAGTTAAAATCAAGCACAAGGTGAAAGTTATTGTAGTTGCTTAGTTATGTTTTTATATAGTTATAATTTCTATTGGTCCTGTGAACTCATGTTTTCCAGTTCTAATTTTAATAACATTATCAGGAGAGAAGTCTGCACAATGACAGGTTTGGATATATCACATACCTTTCTTATTTGGTATATGCACCACTTTATATCGCTGGTCCAATACTGAGCTTCAATGCTTTTGCCTCACAGGTTTGTGACTGCAAGTTATTTTGGTGGTTTAAGCTTCATTATTGACTTCCATTACATTGTGTATAGTTGTGGTCTTTGTGAAACCTCTATTGAGGAAATGAACCATCGTGTCGTTATTTTCAAAAGGAGATGTATATGCAAGATGTAATTTGTTTGAATTGGAAAAGAAACCACATTTGTAGTCATTTTTGGAAAAGAAACCACATAATTGATCATATCTTTAGTCAATATTTCATTTCCAACAATATAAAATAATTAGTTTTTCACCTTAGGTGATTTGGGCACGTGTTGAGTACAAGTGTTGAACACCTGATGAGAAGAGTTAATTTTCTCCTGTCCGTAGAGGCTTAGGGGGGACTGACAGGGAGAGAAAATCATAATCAACAAACATTCACAGAGAAGTGGAATCTGATTACAAATTTCAATTCAAGTTGTAGGAAATAGCAGTCTTTGATTGTATGTTTCCAGGAGCAATAGCCATTACAAAGATTAGCTTTCAATCAACAAATGCTACAACCGATGCTTTCAGAATGATCCTCCCCTCAAGAGATACCTGTGATATATATATCTAAAAATTCCCCTCACGCTCCTTGAGTCCCACCCACATACATAACCAACTCTGAATTCATACTGTACCTTGCCAACATATCTTTTTATGTAGCATGACTCCAGAATTTATATCACTAGCTTCGGGACTTGTTTAAGCCTTCCTCACCTATGACAATTGATAGAGTGGTTTTTCCATTGTACCGCTAACCATTGTTTCTTTAGAGGTCCATTATGAAAGAATCTTCTTGTAGGAAAAGCTGCTGCTTGTGTATGAAAAGATGTCTTCTAACGCCATACTATACTACTATGAAAAGTGCAGTAGACATTTTGGAGTCCTGGGCTCTTTTTGGCTTAGAAGCAAAATCACCCTGTTTAGAGAAGACTTGAAAAGGACCAAAGTTCCTTGCAGCAAGTTTAGGATTCGATCAAGGCCTGCCTGGGAGGTATATACTTGATATAGATGCAACCCTTGGTCTGAAACTTCTCTGATTGTCATTGAACATCAACAATCTTCTACCTGGAATAAATCTTCCTCAAAAGGTGTTGTACTAGTGTAAACTTGGTAAAAAGTATTGTACCAATTCTCTAGGTTGTACAAAAGGAAAAGGGAACAAATGAGCTTCAAGGCGAAGAGGTATTGCTTTGTCAATTCAAATGATCAACTGGAAAATGTCTCCACTAAGTCATTAAGAGTTCCTTGTATTAGTTATATATGTAACAAGCTTATGCATATTATTTATATGCTCTAAAGGGTGACTAATGTAAATAAGGTGAACTTTAAGCCTAACTCAATCTCACAAAACTGGCTTGTAAGGTGAGATGTACACCCACTTATATACTCTAAATTGACCTTATCTCTAGTTGGTGTGAGACTTCCAACACACACCCCTCACGTTGAGGTATATACATTTTGAGCGTAGGACTTGACATTAATGGGTGGTTCGATAGCGGGTGGAACAATATGTCCAACAAACAACAAATCTCGATAGGATAGACTCTAACCAGGCTCTGATATCATGTTAAGAAATGACTTTAAGCCTAACTCAATCTCACAAAACCGGCTTGTAAGATGAGGTTTGCACACACTTTTATACTCTAAATTGGTCTTATTTTTAGTCGATATGTGACTTTCAACAATGATTATAAGTTGATTTAGTGTTGTATCTTGAAACATAATTATTCAAGCATGGTAATGATAAATCCTTGTCTTTATGACTTAGTACATATAATATTATTTGTTGTTTAATTGAGACCTACAAAGTCCATAATGCCCCATTTTATCTATTTAACAATTCCTGAATGTTTCTGGTGTCACTTACTGTTGTCAAGTGCTTTCGAATGGTTGCTTGAGTTTCTGTTTTGTTGATGATGTTGTTCTATTTTTTTGCAGGTAGATGTTCCTCAAAATGCTATTTCGGTTAGAAATGTGACACTTTATGGTTTTCGTTGGATGTTGAGTATTATCCTCATGGAATTAATGACTCATCTATGCTACTATAATGCCTTTGCTAAGAGGTGAGAACTTCAGTATTCAGGAAAGAACCTCAGGTTATATTTAATTTTTAATCCAATTTCATTGTTTGGTTGCTGAAATAATTTCTTAATGAACTAGTGATTTGTGGAAGCACTTATCGCCTATGGACGTGTTCATCATCGGATATGGTGTAAGAGAATACACATTCATCAATTAAGTGGTTTACAAAGCCTAATGACGTCTCCTAATCACATAGCCAACCTCATAACAATTAAATTAGATCAGTATGTTGCCTTCTAAATCTTTTCTATTTATTTGTTCCAGGTATTAACCTTCATGTGGCTAAAATTTTTATTGATCTGGCGCTTTTTCCGATTTTGGTCACTGGTATGTTAGTTGCTCGATAAGCATTTGACATAAATGTCCAAATACATATTTGAAGAAAGTCATTTTGAGTTATTTATTGTAGATAAATGGAATTGAGACTCCGGAAAACATGCCAAAATGCATTAATAACTGCCACAACTTGGAAGGCTTCTGGAAAAATTGGCATGCTTCCTTCAACAAGTGGCTTGTGAGGTGCATAATCAATTATTTTTCCTGGATTTTTCTCTTTCGTTTTCCCAGATAACTTAAATTTTGATTGTCAAGAAATTCAGGTATATTTACATTCCTCTTGGGGGATCTAAGAAAAAGCTACTAAATGTATGGGTTATATTCACATTTGTTGCAATCTGGCATGATTTAGAGTGGTAAGTTCCCTTTATTGTTGGAGCGCAATATTTCTACCTATAAAAGCTGCACAGTTTTTTATCAGATATTTTATGCTTGATTTTTCTTATATACCTTAGGAAGCTTCTTTCATGGGCATGGTTGACGTGTATATTCTTCATCCCTGAGTTGGTTTTTAAATCAGCAGGAAAAGCCTTTCAGGTATTCATATGAACAATTTTCTGCTATTAAAATTTTCGTTGATCTGTAGTTGTGATTTGCTGTCTAACATGGAGATAAATTTGATTGTCAGGCTCAAAGTTCTTTTGGAGTATGCATATTTCGTGAACTCAGTGCTGTTGCTGGGGCAGTCACAATTACTTGTCTCATGGTTTGTCCTTGACTAACCTAAGAGATTTTTGAATATCGTAATTTTAGTTATTATATTTTTATGTAACATTCTCATCAATTTTATTGCTGGCTACCTGAGAAAGTATAAGAAGGATTTTTTGAGGGACCAGTTAATGATGGTACAAGTAATCTGATTGAACCACGTGATCAACTGCAAGGCCTTTTATACAACAAATTTGACGTTCAAATTCCCGCACAATATAAATTAAGCCCGAGTCAAGTTTATATATGGTTCACTACTGCTACACTTTTATATATAGTGAGGCTAAAATTTATGTTCCAGGTTCTGCTTCTTGCACTGTACACTGAACCATATCAAGACAGTATTTTCCATTTGGATGGTTGATGAAAAATGACTTGAAATTAACGCCTTTTTTCTCTGCTGACTGTTTATTATTTCTGTTCTGTAGAAATTGTTGTATTTTGGTTATAAAACAAAAATATAGTCCATATATAATTTAAATACTATGACATTTCTTGACAGGTGGCTAATCTGGTTGGGTTTGTGGTTGGACCGGGAGGCATTAACTGGCTGCTTTCTTCTTTCCTTCACAAAGAAGGTATGCCAACTATCCTTAGCCTTTTAACTTAATTGCAGTTAAATACAGTGAAAAATTCATTTGGAAACTCCATGACACAGGTTTGCCCGTCCTTGGTGGCATGCTTGTGACATTTTACGTTGGAACAAAGGTTTGAGATGTTTCAGCATTTATTTTTATGTATTCAATCCTTTGAACTCCCTTCCAATTTTTCTTAATTATCTTCTGCCTGGATATTTGCAGATTATGTTCCACATTGACGAGGCTAAGCAAAGGTTGTCCTGACTGGGACAATTACTTTTGACCATGTGAAAATATTCCAACTCATTTTTTAGTGTTAGGTAGAAGTTCCATATGTGCTTGACTTGGAGGTGTCTGCGGGTGCCTTCCTTTTTATGAAAGATTTCCTGATGAATTGTACATTAAATTGGCAGCCATACCTTCGAACATTTTACACTTACACCATGTAGTCTCAGAATGCGGAAAAATGAGGAAAATATGTTGAATTTGACGCCTTATTATATCGGTTTTGCTTTTTTCTCCATTCATATATTTTCAATTCAAGATATATTCAGTTCTCGTAAGCACCATTCTTCTGTCTCCTTTTTTGGAAATGACTTTTATTTGACTATTTTGATGATATGTGGTTTTATTTATAATCTGTAGTTAATTTCGATTACTTTGATTGTAGACACATGTGATCAGTCTAAATTTTTATATTCCTCCAAAATAAGTTCATGTTAGTCATCTTTTGTAAACATCTCAGTTATCCTAATATTTTAAAGTTGATTAATAATTTGTTATCATATGAAAATTTATAAAATTAAAAAAATAATATATGTTATATTTTATGCAATATAGATAAATTATATCTATTATAAAAAAATATATAAATAAATAGATGAAGGTAAAATGTTAACTAACTTATATCGATCTTTATATAAAAATAAATAAATTAGTTAATTTATTATATAGTGACTTTTTTCATAAAAAATATGAAATTTTTTAATGTATATATTTTACAAAATTCCAGACATCATGATATTTCTCTAAAATTTTAAAAAATCATTCGTTAATCCTCTTATTTTGTTGACATGTGCAATGAAACTTTCTATGATCCAATGAAAATATAATTTGCTGTTGTACTTTACCTACACAGTTTTAATTTTCCTTCTTCTAATCTTATTAACTCATATCTAATTTAATTTAATTCGATTAAAACATATACACTAATGTTTTTAATATAGTTTGTGTTATATTATAGAAAATAACGGTAATGTAATAAGTTTCTACAACTTTTATCAGAATTCTTTTAAGAAATATACCTATTTTAAGAATTATATTTTTCAAAATTTAATTACAATTTTAATCATTTTGCTTTAAATATTTGAATGGATATTAGTTATTCCCTGCATTACCCATCAATATGTAGATATTAATTTCATTGAATTTATATAAATTAGTACATATATGGATCAAGTTTTATACAATTAATATGAGTTTTTTCTTAACTATCGAACTAACTGAGTCTCGCACTTATACATACATACATATATATATATATATATATATATATATATATATATATATATATATATATATATATATTCTTAAAATATTTTTAATAAAAAATATATTATAATTATTAAAAATAGAATTTCTTAGCATTACTACTGTTTTCTCAGTAGATAACAACACAAAGAAGATATATGAAATAAACATGGCTGTTACATATTTTTTTTAATTGAAATAAGTTAAACTACAGTTGATTGAATAAGTTAAGAAAGAAAATATATTTTCATAGAAATGTTAAAATCCTAGAAAGTATCTGTACTGAATAAAACGGACAACAACCTAATAGACAGAATAAGTGTCATACATACACTTAATTGTATGTTCATATATTTTACTAATAGAGAAAAATTTTAGAGTTTTACGTGTCACAATATTTGTTTGTTTCCTCTTAAATAAGTATTTCAAGACAATATGTGTAACTAGGTATAAACTATTGAGGTGCTTTCGTTCGAGTTTAGCTGTTAAAATGAACTTTTGGCTGATAAGTTAAGAGCCTAGTGCATAAAGAATCAAATCAAGAAAATATAAGATACATAGAGTACCAATTTTTGCTGCAAATTTTATTCTCTTCCAATGTATATACATGAAGCTAAAGACATTCCATAAAATGTTTTACATCAGCCAAAAATACGATTAAGAGTTGCAGCCAATCGAACTCCTCCTTGAGCTAATCGCAAACTGACCTCTGGCAAACGTGATAGAAAGTAATTGTCTGCAGAGTATTATTTCAGATATTGTGAGAAAATATGTAAAAGTGAATGAAATCTACTCTTCACATACTTATTATCTTACCTTCTAGCACTGAACCTTCAGGGGCACCTTTATATGCCCATTTGCACGCTGCTTCAATGCCTTCAGAAGCATATCTGAAAAATTAACCCACTAAAGTTTATCAAACAGATATATTTCAATAACATATGTAGACCAACTATAGGAGCTTAGTACATTATTTTTCTTGTAATGCAAAAATAATAAATCATAATTTCTTGAACGGATACTAGCGATGAAGGAATTAGCTTTTGGATAGATCAAAAGGCATACATATCTGGGCAAGTAGTTTCCTTAGAATTGCAGGTTTCCCATTCGGGTACTTGATCAGACCATGTTTTCTGTTTCAGAGAATTTGGTGTAAGCATCAAAATTTTATAAGCAGTATCATAGATTGGGATAACAGGAATATTACCGTTATATTCTCTTGAATGGCTTTGGTGAAGCTGTTTATGTCTGAGTCATAGAATCTTTCTTCGGCTGTTTCAATTATGTTGACATCCCAAACCTGTGTAGCATAAAATTAGTGAGTAGAGCAGATGGTGAAATAGATCATACAGTAGTATGAATAAACTTGAGAATTAGACTTACATGGTGAAGATTTTGCTTCCTTCTGTACCAGTGAATATTAATTAAATTGGCACCCTTGTCCGAGGTAAAGCCCACATGTAGAGGCTGCAGATTAACCATGCAAAAGAGCCATTACAATAACTAAATTGCAAAGTCAGATGCAAGCTTAGTATATGGTGGTTTTGGTGCTTTATCATGCTCACCTGATGTACATCTCCCATAAAATGAGAGAGGAACAGAAGAGCTTGCGTGAGGTTATCTGATATTACGATTTCACCAATTCAATAAGAATTTTTCAGTCAGAGGATAAGATATAAACAAAACAAATTGGGGAACAAATAGAGGTTGTAATGGTTTACATTGAGTGTTTTTGCCATAGTCCAGGAGCTGATCAGTGTAATTCTTAATCGCTCCCACAACACATCTTCCCTTCTCACCATCCTGATCCTTGCAATCCCCTGAATTTTCAGACAACTGATCAAATTTTTCAGAATCCCAAAAGCGAATCTGATTTTTGAGATTCTACACTATCAGCAATTGATAATTTTTCAGAACTGTACAAATAATTGATCTTATATGGCATCATCAGACAGGTACAGTAGTGTTAGATTATTTGACATGAACACAGAAAATAATTACCAAAAATCATAGACAAAGACGGTTATAAAATTAGAAGCAGAAGATGAGAAATGAACTTACTGTCATACTGAAAATTGCAAAGGTTGTCTGGCGTATCAGCAAAGTGCAATGCTGCAGACCAGTGCAAATAAAACCTGACACGATCAGCCCATGAACACACGCTCCCCAAGTCGTTTTGTGCATATTTTGGCAGCAGATTTTTCACTGCTTCTGCTGCTGAATCGCTGAGGCGAGACTGTTCATAGAAAGAGGAAATTAAGCGATGATGCATAGTCATAGAGAGAATGAAGGAAAGCAACAGAAGAAGTAAAACCTGAGCAATCCTACAAACTATGGCGTGCCCATCTTCTCCCCACCCTTTGGTGTTTGGAAGCAAAAGAATGAATGAAAGTGTGACCAATAACTGGATTTTGTGGCACTTCATCTTTCTCCTTCACAGAACAATGCAATTCCTGAACCTCCTCTGCACTTATTTATAAGTGTGTGAGAGAAACCTCATTTCGTCATTTTCCATGCGAATTGTGTGAATAGAGTCAACATTGTTTGCGTTACGTCAAACTTGGATTGTGCTTTACGCTTCAAATCAAATGAAAAGAAAGGCACGTATTTTATTCATCGGTTTAATTTAACTCGGATTAAAATCAGGGAAAATAACAAAATTAAGTTTTTGTAATTTTTGTTTTGCACATATATAACTTCTATAGTTTATTTTACATGATTCTTAATTCTTCACAAAATTGCCTAATGACCAAAAGTGACCTTAAGAAAGTCTGTGACAAAACAGAAATATATAAATAATATCAGAAATGCTGATTTGGAATTAATCAATGTCTATGAGAATCGCGATATAATCAAATCGATTAATTTTTTAATTATTGCATTGATGATCTTGTAACATATTAGCCTTCGATTATCCCATGTAATACTTATATCTTAGAACAAAGTTACCTGAAAAATGTATTTATTGCGTTCCCCATTTTTTTTTCACTTTTTATTTATCTATTAATAAAACGTTTTCGAACAAAAACTCTATTGCCAAATTAATGGTATTGTGAAGATAGAATCTAATGTATACGTTTGATGAGCACTTTTAGTTACTGATAACAAAAATGCATATATTTAATGTTTTATTTTATAATTTTCTGTATTTATGTTTAGTATAAATATTAATTACTAATTAATATACTTTTGAAAATTTGAAAGTTCTAAAAGTTAAAAGAGAAATTAATAAAAACTAATAAAAATAAATAAATGAATTAAAAAGGAAAAATATATCATGTTTTAATTAAGAATGTTTTTGATAACACAGTAAGTTTGCTATTAGCTTATAAGCTAATTTAACTAAGATAAAAAAAATTTAATAAAATAACTTATTTAAATAATTTTTAACTTATATTTGACAAGCTGATTTAATTGGTTTTTATCTTATAATTTATTTAAGTTTGTTATTATTTATTTATTTTTAATATGTATTCTCTTATTATTTTTAATTTATTTTTATCTATTATTTTTAATTTTCTAAAGACAAGAATTATTTTTTTATTTTTTTATTTTTTATGTAATTCAAATTAAAACATAATTATCATTATAAATGACAGTAACTAGTAATTTATTACATCAAATTGAAAGTAGGGGATTTTTTATGTAATTCAAATTAAAAATAATTATCATTATAAATGACGGTAACTAGTAATTTATTATTATATTGAATTGAAAGTAGGGGAAGCGAAATTTAACTATACCCTATGGAATCTTAATAGAACTATAAGGTAATCGTATTGTTTAAGTAAAAAAGAAGAAAATATATTATAGGAATGATAAATGACAATTTGGGGCGGGCCAGGCGAGCTGGTCTATAGGTCTGCATAGAAAAATGTGGAACAGGTTGGGATATTGAATCTATTGGTCCACACTGACCCACCTTGTATAGACTCGTCGCCTGCGCGGGCTAATGGCAGGACGGGACGGGCTGACCCGTTAGTTTGCTTATAAAATTATATTTTGTAGTTCTTATATTATTCATTACGTTGTTTCTATAAGTTTCTCTTATTTTTATTTATTTATTATTATTATTATTATTGTGCATAATTATTATATATAAGATAATGATTTTAGTTCTTGAATATGGAATATCTTTTTATGCATTTTTAGGTACTTGTCTTATAAAGTGACATGTTGCTATTGTAATTTAGCTATAATTTTCATTGTTATTGTTTCTTATTTTTTATTAGGTAAACTAATTAGAATTATTTCGATAGAAAATGAATATTAATTATTTAAAAAAAAAATTATTTTGCTCATCACAAATGTTAACCAGTCCGCAGGACAAAGCAAGTCAAAAAAGTTAACCCGATAATAAATTGCAAGACGGGCCAACCCGACCCGTATTTTACGGACCAAAACCCAAAACAGGTCAAAACGGGTCGAACTGACCGCTTTACCATCTCTAACATATTACAGATAACTTAAAGCCAACAGACAAATTGGTGACATATTTGTTACTATTAAGTAAAAAGTATAAATATAAAATATAAATAATACTTCTTATTATCAGCAATAAAAAAAAATGTATAGCATGTTATTATAGATGAAATATTTTCTTATATATTTAATGCAACTATTATATTTCATCACATATTTTTAATAATTTATACATATTAATAAAATACTAAATAAATTTAAATTGATATTAATAAATATAGCAGTTTATATTTATTAATCATGTATTTAATCATATACCAAAAACATTAAATGTTGATAAACATAAATTAATAATTATTTAATAATATATAATAACAGATTCTAAAAAATTGAAATGATATAATATTAGTGTGACAAAGCGAATGTTAAAATAAAATGATATTTTGAAACCCAATTATCTTTTAAACAACTAATTTTTAATAATAAAAAGGTCAAATAAATTATTTTAATTTAAAATAAAATAAGAATATCTTTGGAATATTGTAGAATAATGGTATGTGTCGACATTGATACCTGAATGTTGCAGAAGACAAAATTGGAGTAGTTGGGTTGGGGGAGAATGAATTCCATGCAATGCAACAGACTTCTGCACGTAATACACGACTTGTGCTTTGGTTTTACCGTTTTTCTGTCTTGGAGTATGCAGTTGGAAGCATTATTATGCACGAGATAAATGAGGGTGTAGATAAACAAGAACTAACGTGGAATTGAAATGTTCCAAAAAGGAAACATAAACTACTCCTACATTGTATAAACAAACACAAGGATTGTTCCAAACTTAGAACATATCCACCTATATCCACCTACACACTCTTATCCCTCCTCTTCCTCCTTATTTTACAGGATACATATATATACTTATCCACACACTTCTTCTTTCCCAGTTATCCATTAATTATTTCCATAACAAAACCCAAAGCATGCTTACACTACTCTCTCTGTACCACCAAAATCTAAATTTCTTCTCTCACATTCAACCTCCGTCCTTAGCTTACACCTTCTGCAAATGGGGTCCTCTCATTCTCACGCTACTCGCCACCCTTCTCATTCTCCGCTTCCGCCAGACCACCACTTCTCTCCCTCTTATCATCGCCGATTATGATTACACCGATACCGAAGATGACGACCACGACGACGAAGCATCCTCAATATCGGAACTTGAAGACGACGAAGAAGAAGAAAAACAAGAAGAGAGAACGAATGCGTGTTTCAGAATGAGAGGTTCTACAAACGACGATGCTCAGTTCCTACGACGTCCTAGCTTTGGTGATTTATTCTCGCTTTCGGAAATCGCCAACACGAAAAGCGTCGTAAAGTTATGGGACTCCATAGGGTTTGGGCTAGGGTTCGACCGTTCATGTCCTTCCTCCAATGAAAGCGTGGTGTCCGTTTACCGCGGAGAGCATGGACTCTGCCCTAATCAGGCGGTGTTGGTTTCCGCCGGTGAAAACGCGGAAGGTAATTTAGCGGTGAGGGTTTGGGACGCGCGGCTCCGACGGCGGATACCGGCGGTGATGGCGGAGTGGGGACCGAGCCTTGGAGAGGCCGTTGGAGTTGAGTCGTGCGAAGTACACAAGGTTTTCGTCAGAGATGACGGCGGTTACGGGGTGACGGTTGGTGACATCAGAAAAGCGAAGTCCCCGTTGGAAAAGGTAAGGGATTTACACTGGATCTGTGATGGCCAAATTCATTCGTTATGAAAATTTAAATACAAAATATAAAAATATAATGTATTTATTTGTACAGCATTTTCTTTCGTGTACAGGAGTAATGGCAATGAAATTTATTTAATTGTAAGATTTTGTATAAATTTCCAAACTTTTTACTAGAAGGTCATTCTTAATGGGTTCGCGTAGAAATGTTGGATGGTATCAAAGAACAAATGCTATAAAATATTATGCGAAAAGAATCTATAACTATATACAAAGTTATATACAAAATACAAAGTGATTCTTTTTTTTTCTCATTTCATAATTCTAACTTTATTCTTTATAATTAGTTATTATTAAATTTTTAAAAATTAACTGTTACTTTTACAAATTTTTATAAAACTATTTACTTATCTCTTTCATCTTTTTCTCCTATTATTCATCAACAGTTATTTTTCTTATATTTTCTCCATACATTTCACTTTAATTTTTATAAATATACTTTTATTTTGTTCATTAACTTAATAACATTACAATATCGTCAATTATTAATATAATTCAGAAAATGCGTACACATAAGCGCGATAATGCTTTTGTTTACGCTAATAATTTTAAAAAGTTTAAAGTAAATGGATAAAACGGTTTTATGCATTTAACTAAATATAAGCTATTGTTCACATAATTTTTACATTATTAACAGGTATATTTATTATTATTACACTAGTCGTGCCTGTTTGTTAGATTTTTTAATTTTCATAAAAATTTGAATTAAGATTAATTAAAAGTATATAATTAATTTTTAAAATAGTTGTTAAATGTAAAATTAGAAAAATAAAATATGTATGTAATTTTTTTAAAATGAGGTTTTTAAAATAACGATTAAAGATAAATTATTTATAAAATAATTAAGGATAAAACTGAAATAACGAGATGTGGACACAAAAGATAATATTTCTTTATATATAGTTATAGATTTTTTAATTTTTACAAATATTTGAGTTAAGATTAATTAAAAATACATAATTAATTTTTAAAATAGTTGTTAAATATAAAATTAGAAAAGTAAAATATGTAGGCCATTTTTTTTAAAAAAAATAACTGTTTAAAACAAAAAAGATTTTTATAATAATGACTAAAAATAAACTATTTATAAAATAATTAAAAATAAAACTTAAATAACGAGACGTTGACACAAAAGACTATATCTTTTTATATATTATTATAGATTATATATTATTATAAATAATAATGTATCATTATATAATTAAATAAATTTTTCATTTGATAATAGTATATTATATTATAAATATGTTTATATTAAATATTAATTACTATGGACTTTAACATCATTTATATTGACACTTCAAAATTCATCGATCCTTTAAAATTTATTAAAATAAAAAAATACAAAATATAGAGGGTTACATCAAACTAATGATTGAAATCATATTTCACAAAATATAAACAAATTAAACTTGTAATGAAAAAATAAATATAAAAAAATATAAATAAAAACATTAAATTATTTATACTATTTTCCTGTAAATAAAATTCAAATTAGTTAATTTATCACCGTAAAATTTTTGTTACGAAAAAGGTGAAAAAAAATCAATTCATATTGATAAAAAGAAATCATAAAGTAAGAATTATATTTTTAGAAATTATATTTTCTTGAAATATCTTAAATATTTTTTTATTCAAATATTTTTAAATAATAATATGTTTTCTATAAATTTATTTTTGTAACGCTTGATGACATGCATTTTAAAAAATAAGCACAAAATCATATAACAAAATATCATTTGTATTGTTTATTTTATATAATTTATATCTATATGTAAATAGATTTTTTTTTCACTATTTTTTAATTATAATTTTTTTACAAAATAAATAAAAGTTACTTAAAATAAAATTATAAAAAATATATTTTTATTATTATAAATTTATTACAATGAATAACTTTGTGAATTATTATAACTATTATTGTATATAATACAATTTCTTATAAATATATTAATGCGATAAATACATTTGTTTGGGTATATTTAATATTTTATCTTGATAGTTGAGGTTAAAGTTAATTTAGATATCGTTTATTTTGGAACGTGATTATTGAATCGTAAGTGTGAGAGGGATGTAAATTGTTAAATAATAATATGTTTTCTATAAATATATTTTTGCGACGCTTGATGACATGTTTTTTTAAAGAATAAGTACAACATTATATATACAATAATTATGTTTTTTTAATTTAACTCTTTAATTAACTGTTTTTTTTTAATTTAATTTTTTTCATTTAACTATTTTTTAATTAAATAAATTTTATATCTCAAAAGTGACGAGTTGTATAATAATAAAAGAGTTATAATGTCTGTTTACTAGAATAAATTTATTTTCATGAAAATGGAATCTATAGTTTGACTTTAAGTTTTTCAAGATGAAGATAGTCAGGAAATTGCAAAGAAGTGATGATTGTTTTGTTGTTGATATTCAAGTCATTGAAGGCGACCGTGGAACCCAAATACTCGTTTCCTCGTTAGTATCTTTTTTCTCATATCAAATGCCACAACGTATCCCCGTCAAATGTTCCTTCTCAAATGTCAAAATTAAGTTATACATACCATATAATATTAATTTAAAAAAAAACATTGCTTGGGCCCTAAAATTCACTGCTTTTACTCGTCATATCGTTTTTTTTTTATTTGTCCCTTGTCAAAGTCAATCAAATTTAAATGATGAGAATTGGGTTAACCTATGTCTCACCGTGCGAGAGAAGAAATCATTCACATATTTTATTCAAAGTATCACATCAATTAAAAATAAAACATTTTAATCAAATAGCATAGTGAAGTGAAACCTTATCTTATAAACAAGTTTGAGAGATTGAATTAGATAAAATTTATTTTCATGTTATATAGTTAAAAAGTGTAATCTTAAGTCTCCTTTTAACATATACGAGAATGATATAATTTTAAATTCCAATTTTTGAGTTTTCTATATTATGAAATTGTTAAAAAATCATAATGATATTACATTTCCATCTTCCAGTTAAAACAAATTAGGTAAAAATAAGATACTGAAACTAACGATTAATATTTACAGATAAAAAAAAGCTATAAAATATATAACAAAATCAGATATTTGACAAAAACACGAGTTATCTGATATTCTGTTCACCGGAAAATAGATCGTTTACACTACTGATGCATATCTGTTTTCTTGTCCGTGGCTAATTTTATTTGGTGATAGAAATTTTGTATTAATATGTTGGTGTTCTCCTTTAAAAAACGTCCCTGTATGTGCATGTACTGCCAGAGTCAAATATTTTGTGCTCTCTCGTATCCGCCAACTGCTAAACTCTTCTGCTTGAAATTCTACCATTCATTAAAAGACCAATTAAGGTTTTCTCACACTAGCAATGCTTCTAGTCAAGCATAGACTTTAGCACTGCAAACTTTTTTCAACTAAAAAGTTCAATCTGGACCACCCTCTAAGATTTAGCATCAAATGTCTATATCAATATTTTCTTTTGTCTCCTTCAACAATTAAAGATATAAGGGGAAAAAGATCCAATAAAATTTCCTTAAATGTGTTATCATATATAGTTATAAAACACACTGGCTCTAATTTTCAAGCCTAGTCATTGTTAGCTATCATAATAAACCCTAAGTGACACGTATTTTCATATTAATTACTATCTGTCTTGCTATATTAACATTTATATATTATTAACATGTTTTCAAACCACAACTTTTGTTATTAATTAACTGATCTGTAAGGAGACGAACGAGAATATATATATATATATATATATATATGGAGGTGGGTGGAGCTATGATCAGCTACAACTGTAAGCAAATGTTAAATATTAGTAACACATCATTAAAATAATTCAAGTCGTAGCGAAGAAAATGATATGATAACCAAGGAGTTGACTTTGCTTTTGAAGATACAAATCTTCCAAACTTGAAACAAGATAACTCAAGTAATATGTTGACAAAAATGCCAAACCAGACAGTGATCCGAGAACCTTGTACAATTGTCTCTGCGTTGACTGACCAAATGTTTGTATGAAACAAATCCAATAATTATAGACAACCGATGAAATAGGAATTCGGAAGTTAGGTATACAAAGAAAGAAGAATCAAGATTATAGATCGATTAGAAGTTTTTATGCAGCAAAAGAGGAATATGAAAGCATAACACGACAGGGAAATGAAATTACACTAGCAAAATGAAACTGATGAACATATTATTCTCATGTTCAGAAAGAATGAATTGAATTAAATCTGCTACAGTTCACACTAATTTGATGGTAGCCAGTATCATAGTTGTTCAGCTCCGTCACACTAATACAAAAAAATTTACAGAAGAAAGAAATAATGCTAAAGAGACCAACCTATTTCAACATAGAAACTGAACCATTACTTAACGAGACCAAGTTCAACCCTATGAGATGGTATCAATATTCAGACAGTTCTTTCATGAATTCCAAAGCGGAAGGGGATATCAAACTTCCCAAAACCCCATATGGGGAATCAGAATATTTAAATGATCGAGATGAGCAAAAGAGATCCGAGGGATTTGGAGTGAAAAGTGGCATATCAGAAAAATCGAGATGAGAAGGACTACATGGAACAATTGCACCGTTCTCTATCAAATTCTCAGCACCCCTCCTAAGAGTTGAACTTGTTTCATTACTGTTGTTGTTGGAAGCATCAGACAAATATGATCCGAGATTCTCAGAGGTGTCTTGAGGCAGTGAGGCAGTGGAGACGTTGTGTTTGGGGCTTGACCTACCCGTGAGTCTCTGAACAAGAGCCATGAAATCTTTGGCCTTGGTGTGGATAACCTTGGGTGATTGAGTGTAAATGATGATGGGTTTAATCCTCTGTGGCCTCTGGAGTGTGGTTTCTGCATCAACACACCTTGAAGGCTTTCGTATCATGTGGGAATCTTTGTTGATCATCAAAGGAGAAGGACGAGGACCGTTGATCACCTTCCTTGGCTGCTCGTGAAAGCAATACAACTCCGCACCAGGCCTCATCTTAGTTAAACTTCAACTCAGAAAGATGTGTGTCGAAATGGAAAAGTACGAAACTGGTTTATAGGGAAAGAATAGAAAGGTGGATTGATATATATATACACAGAATATGAGATTGGGAAGGAGAAATCTTAATAGCCTACAACTACGACCGTTGACACTTTAAAGCCACAGTTCATATTTGTCAATATGAAATATAGATAATGTTTTATGTAATAGATAATGAGTTGTGTTTTTTGATTTGACTGCTGGTGTGCTTGAATCGTAATTATTTAGCAGCTAAGAGATTGTTTTACCTGATTAATAATATGACTAGTAGCATGATAAAAAAAAATTAAACTGACCAAGGAGGCGTGTATAACCCAGGAAAGTTGTTGATTTGAACCAAAATAAAATAATGTTGGAAGAGGAGTATTGTATTACTATTCTAGTGGGTTGGTTGTGGATTTTGTTTGTATACTGTAATACGTTTCGCTTCCACGCTTAGTGCCCCCATAGCCGCCCGCAGGCAATGACGCAGAAGAACACCTTTTCACCTTCTTCAATCAAATCTCGTTTTTCTTCTGCCATTAAAATTACATCTAACATAATGGATTATGTTTTCAAATTTAATATACGATTAATTTGCTTTCCCTTGAATATTATTTTACTCAGAGATCTCTGTTGCTTTTCCATTCTTCTTCCGTCACTGCTCTGGCTATGGATATACTCTAACTTCAGTTTGAATTTTAGAAAATCAAACTAATATCCCATTTTGAAATTCATTAAAGTAAGGTTTGAATGATGCAGAATAGCTTGGAAGCCGAGGTTTGTGTCTGTGTTCTTTGTTGACAATGGACAGCGTATGTTTTCAGGTTGAGGTTTGGAAGGAACACGGAAATGACAACGAATATTCCTTAATTTACTTGTTAAGTTAGTTTATTTTTATAATAAATTATTGTAAAAATGAATAAACTAATCAATACCAGATATTTTATAATTGGATTGGCATAAACTTAATATTTTACTATATTTATAAAGTTTATATAACTCTCTTGTTTAAAAAGGAAAATTTTGTCCTCATCCTATTTTTCCTTCAAAATCGAACTTTCAAACATATACCTAACTTTGAGATATTGGGAGAACCTTAGCTCCCCAACAATAATCAATAAATAGTTGAGAAATTTTTGTGCTTACTATCACACAAACAAACTCTGCAGCAATTGATACACTTGAAGTTTTGAGATGTTTGAATAAATGAAGGAAATGTCAGAAATTATTTAAATTAAGTGTATTTTAAAAAAATAATTTCAAATAAAATAAAATAAATTAAAAATTACTTGTATTTAGAAGACAGTGTATGCTTTTAAAAACGAAAACGGAATTACCAAAATTTCATTTGTGAGATGTATTGTGATCAGTATAATCAAAGTCAAACAAATTGACTTTCTATTGTTATAATATTTCCTCCATTTCTACATTATTATAAACACTAATCAAAAGTATTGTCAGCGTCAATAAATGACAAAAGCCGTTCTTTGTTTTAGTGATACTATTTTTAACTAAAGCTCTCTTTCTGTAAGTTTTGCAAAAAGAAAAATAAAATACTATGGTATAATTTTTAAAATTCTGTTCAAAGTTTTAAAATATTTTTTTATTTAAAAAATAATCATTCAAAGTTTTAAATTTATATATATAATTTAATCGAGAGTACTTTTTTTGAGAAATTTGATCTAATTAATTGTGGAGGAAGAAAGAGATTAAATGGGTGGAAGTGTTGGAAGAAGGTGGATCGAAATTGAGGATGATAAAACAATTTGGTAGCATTGACTCTTGGCTTCAAATAGGTGTTATTTTTGTTGCAACTTGCTGTTCCACCAGTAATAAGTAATTTGTTCATACCATTGGTGGAATAATATTTTATAGTTACTTGATTGGTTCTTTTGAAACTGTGTATGTGGACGTATTTCAAAAGATTCAAACAAAAATGTTATTAAAAATTAAATTCACATTTAAAATAAAAAAGTATTTAATAATTCTTTTAGAAGTTAAAAATCAATAAGAAGACATGTTTTACTTCTCTCAACAAATACAACTTTTATTTCATCAAATTTGACTCGAACTAATTAGAATATCCGAAGGACTTATTACAAAAATGTATATGTTAAATGTAGTGGACAATTTTGCAACATGAATACGTTTGTCTCTAAATCTGTGTGATCTGTGTGCTGTTCCGTATATTAGTTGACGCTAATATAATGTCAAATAGATATTTTCATTGTTTTTCAATTGAAAATCAATTCCGTCGTATTCAACAAAGCATGTGCAAGGCTTTTTTTTTTTTGTAAAGAGAAAGTCTGAAATACATATTTTATTTGACAGATTTCAAAAACTATGAATGAGATAAAGTTAACTATTAAATCATGCATTACATAATCTTGAAAATCATATATATCATTTTTTTTTAACTAAACATTTGTACTATGTACGTTATAAAAATGGCACATGAAAAGTTTGACCTTGTATTAACCGTTTCCATTGGTAACACACATAATTTATATATATATATATATATATATATATATATATATATATATATATATATATATATATAAGTTAATATAAATTTTTAAATACACTCTAACAATACCATATCATATATCATATATTAGAATATACAATTTTTATCAGATAATATTGAAATAGAAATGTTATCATAAAATGCATTTGAAAAATAAATTCAATAAAATTTAATTAAAATGATTAAATTTTCACATCTCTAAAGTGAATGAATTAAATTGGGTTAGAACTTTAAATAAGAACTAATCCCAATTTTTATTAAAAGTTAAGGAAAAAAATATATTCAACCCAAGTTTAAACGAAAGTAAAAAAGAGACAAAATCTATTAAATTTCGTGTGATTTTGGATATTAGTCGACTATTTTTCAGTCTTTTAAAATTTGAATCAGATACTATAATATTTTCTTTTGTCTAAAAAAGTATTCTCGTATTGAATATTATAATCGTTAGAGCTGTCAAAACGGGTAATCCAGTCCGATCTGACTCAACCCACCACGGATTAATGATTTAATAAGTTAACCCAACCCGGCTTACCTTTTAACGAGTCAAAACATTTTTAATCTGACCTTGCCTATCACAGGTTGGCGGGTTAAACGGGTTGGCTCACAGGTTCACTTAACTAAAAAATATATAATTTTTATATTTTTTTCAGTCAAAACTAAATTATAATTCTAATTAAAATCTATATAAACTTTAATACAATTCAAATACAAACCAAAATAAAATATATATATAAATTATTTATGTGTTGGTTAAAAAAACAACCTAACACGACTCAAATATAAAGCCCAATTTAATATAAAAAAAACATTTGTATGACCATTTTATTTGCTGGTTGGTGAGCTAACCCGGCTCACCACAGGTCCAATCCGAATGAGCCGTGGTGAGCCGAGTTCTAAATAAGCCAGATAAAAAATTAACCCATATTGAAATTTATAAAAAAATTTCAACCCAATCTCACCCAAACTCGTGGTGAACCGGGTTGGCTCGCGGGTTCCAACCCATATTGACAGCTCTAATAATTGTTTCACACAATCAATATAAAAATTGCAAGTAGTAAATTAAAAGATTAGTTCCTAATTTATTAAATTAAATTAAATTCTTTCTAATTAATACAAAATCAGTCTCGTAAACATGTCAGATATTTATAGAATAAAAATTGTAATGTTTCTTGCTATCTTGCAAATACAGTAAAACACAATAAATTAACATAAACAAGTTTAAACACAAATAATTTAATTTGAATCACCTATCTATATTCCACACTATACTTGTCTAATACTTTACAAAAACATATTTAATTTAAAAATAATAATAATAATAATATTTTTTTATTTTTTATTTTAATAATATTTAACGTATATGATTTTAATTTAGAATGCATAATGCCATGATAGTTGCCAAGTCACTGGAATTAAATAGGAACATTTTAAGAGGCTACACAATTATACAATGACATCATTATAGTTGCGTTTGAAAACAAACGTATTAATATTGATAAAACTTCGTAATTTATAACTTTTAAATGTATTAACATAGTTAATAATTCTATAACTGATAAATAACTATATGAAAACGATTTTAATTATCAACTATTGCCAATTCTCATAATTAAATCCTGAATTAAAATCAATAAGAAATTAATATGCTTAATTGGATGACCAAAATACTTTTGAATTGAAATTTCTCCTTGCTTAATATTTTCTTCTTTTTTTAAGGGTTGAAACCAATATTTGGCTAAAGAAATTAAATGTTTAAGAGTTGATTCGTTCACAATCATGAACTAAGTTTTGACAAAAAATAATACATAATTCGGTCGGATACTTATTGGGCTATGGTTCAAACCCATGTCCGAAATTCTTTGGGCTGGCTCGCCATAAATCTTTTTTTTTTCTTCTAAAGAATGTGTGAAAGAAAAAGTTATTGTTAAGTACACCTCAAGTAAAAACAAAATAATGCTTTCAAAAATACAAATAAAAGATAATTTAAACACTTTTAACTGTATAAAATAATAAATAACGAATCTATTTATATTTTTAAAATAAAAAATATTTTTATTTCTCATAACTTAAATTTGTAATGCAAGTTTCAGGAGGATTAACTTTAATCCAATTAAAGTAGGGATAAGTTCCTTTTTTTTCATTTTTGTAGTTCACAAATTTGACTTTATCTCGATTTATCTTCCAGCGTCATAAGAATGAAGTGAGTTAAAAAAAATTTGTTTTTAATTTAATAAGCAGTTACTTCCTAAATAGAATATGGCAATTTTAGACACAAACAAAAAAATTGTAACATTTTAGTTTTGATGTTTATTGATTGTAAAATTCTTTACTGTGCTATTATAGAATGAAATTTAAACCTTAAAATGTGGACAACTGTTTCATTTTACACAACCTAAACTGATTTTTTTTTTTTTTTGTATTTTTAAAT